>OIXR01001013.1_pt1 | contig 21740 bp, 16 predicted proteins | sample 1587831 | NCBI WGS metagenome assembly OIXR01 (sample SAMN03283263) | human gut metagenome | biome: human-associated habitat; material: feces | host: Homo sapiens | place: USA | collected 2013
TGGCCGTGCAGCGCCCGGCCTCCATGGCTCCCGCCGTGGAGCAGATGTTCCACCACATCGTGGACTACTGCCGTCAGCTGGAGCTGCCCCTGTGACCTGTTCAGTATAACACAAAGCGGCCGGTGCGGGAAACACCGGCCGCTTTTGCATAAAACAAAAACCTTTGCTGCCGGAGCGAAGGTTTCTGCACGGCGTTGCTTTACACTGCCAGAAATTTCCGGTATAATGAAGGGTAGAACAGAGCAAAACGCCAAAGGAAGAGGTTTTTATGGAGACTGCGGGGTACGATTCCAGCCGGCCGCTGGCCGAACAGGTTGCACAGCGGATCAAGGACTACATTCTGGAAGAAAAACTGAAGAGCGGCGACAAGCTGCCCACTGAAACAGCGCTTGCCCGCGAGATGGGTGTGGCACGCAGTACCGTGCGCGAGGCCATCAAGCGGCTGGAGTCACAGAACATTCTGACCGTGCGCCACGGCGCGGGCTCTTTTGTGACCGACCAGCCCGGCCTGGCGGATGACCCGCTGGGGCTGGATTTCATTGAGGACAAGGAGCGTCTGGCCTTCGACCTGCTGGAGGTGCGTAACATCATCGAGCCGGCCATTGCCGCGCTGGCGGCGCGCCATGCCACCCCGGAGGACATCGCCGAGATGGAATCGCTGTACAACCTCATGGAATACCACATCCTGCATGGGCAGGACTATCTGGACGAGGATATGAAGTTCCACCGGACCATTGCCCGCGCCAGCGGCAATCTGGTGGCTCCCCAGCTGGCTCCCATCATCACGGCGTCGGTGGAGGTGTTCACCGAGGGCACCCACCGCACTCTGCTGCAGGAGACCCTGGACACCCACAAGGCTGTACTGGAGGCCATCAAGTGCGGCGACAGCACCTGGGCACGGGATGCCATGACCCTGCACCTTTCCTACAACCGCGACCTGTACCGGAAGATGCACCGCGCCCGCAGCGGTGAACCGCCCCTTGCTCCCAAAGTGCCGGAATGGGTGCTGCAGCTCAAGGAGCTGACCAAGCCCGAAGAACCGGAAGAAAAAGAGTAAATCGAACGCAAACAGCCCGCATGACGGAGCACGATGCTCCTGCCATGCGGGCTGTTTTTCTGTGTTAACTCAGGCGGCGGGATGCATTACCACTCGGCAACGCTGCCGTCCTTGTGACGCCAGACGGGGTTCTTCCACTCGTGCGGGGTCTTGTTCTCCTCCAGCACCAGTTCCTTGTTGACGTCCACGCCCAGACCGGGACGGACGGGCAGCTGCACGCGGCCGTCCACGAACTTGAAGTCGTCCTGGTTCTTGACATAGTCCAGCACGCTCTTGCCCACGTTGTAGTGGATGCCGATGCTCTGCTCCTGGATCACGGCATTGTAGCAGGTGGCGTCCACATTCAGGCAGCTGGCCAGAGCGATGGGGCCCAGGGGGCAGTGGGGGGCCAGGGCAACGTCGTAGGCTTCGGCCATGGAGGCGATCTTCTTGACCTCGGTCAGGCCGCCGGCATGGCTCAGGTCGGGCTGGATGATGTCCACACCGCCGGCCTGCAGCAGGCGCTTGAAGTCATACTTGGTGAACAGACGCTCGCCGGTGGCAATGGGCACATTGCAGGCAGCGGCGATCTCCTTGAACACCTCCATGTTCTCGCACAGGACGGGCTCCTCGATGAACATGGGGTCGAACTCTTCCAGCTTCTTGGCCAGGACCTTTGCCATGGGCTTGTGCACACGGCCGTGGAAGTCGATGGCGATGCCGAAATACTTGCCGCAGCTCTCCCGGATGGCGGCCACGCGCTCCAGAACGGCGTCCACCTTGTCGTAGGTGTCGATCATCTGCAGCTCTTCGGTGGCGTTCATCTTGATGGCGGTAAAGCCGGCATTCTTGCGCTCCAGAGCAGCAGCGCCCACGTCGTTGGGGCGGTCGCCGCCGATCCAGCTGTACACGCGCATGTTGTCGCGGCAGGCACCGCCCATGAGCTGGTAGACCGGGGTGTTGAAGAACTTGCCCTTGATATCCCACAGGGCCTGATCAATGCCGGCAATGGCGCTCATCAGCACGCCGCCGCCGCGGTAGAAACCGGCGCGGTACAGCACAGCGGAAAAGTCCTCAATGCGCATGGGGTCCTTGCCGATGAGGTAGGGCTTCATCTCCTGGACACAGGCCAGAACGGTGGCGCAGTGGCCTTCCAGCACGGGCTCGCCCCAGCCGGTCAGGCCCTCGTCGGTCACGATCTCAACAAAGCCCCAGCGGGGACGGACGGTATAGGTGTTGACTTCAACGATCTTCATGGGAAATCATCCTTTCTCTTGTATTGCAGAAGGTTTCAATGGGTTCAGGTTCAGCGCTGGATCTGGTCCACCATGCCGCGGACGTAGGCGGCGCAGGCTTCCCAGTCGTTGGCGGCCACGGCGTCCTTGGGCATCAGGCTGGAGGCCAGGCCCACGCTGATGCAGCCGGCGTCAAAGAACTCGCGGATGTTGGCGGGGCTCACGCCGCCGATGGCCATGTAGTTGGTGCCGTCAAAGGGGCCCTGCAGGTCCTTGACGTAGTGGCGGGGCATGCTGCCGGCCGGGAACAGCTTCATGGTCTTGTAGCCGAACTGCAGGCTGGTGGCCACGTCGGTGGGGGTCAGCACGCCGGGCAGCAGGGCGATGTCGTTCTCGGCGCAGTAGCTGAACACATCCAGCGGGGTGCCGGGGGTCAGAAGGAACTGTGCACCGGCGTCCAGAGCGGCTTTGCAGCGTTCCACGGTGATGGCGGTGCCGGCACCCACGGTGCAGCGGTCCCCGAAATGGGTGCGCAGCATCGTGATCTGCTCCAGGGCGTGGGGGCTGTTGAGGGCTACTTCAAAAAAGGGAGCACCGCCCTGCACAGCAGCCTCGGCGTAATCAATGGTCTTTTCCAGCGGAACGTTGCGCAGGATGGCCAGCAACGGATGCTTGGAAACCAGATCGTAAGTGTCCATACAAAAAACTCCTTTCGGCAAACAATGAAACCGGCGGTTTCAGCGGATCAGCGGTAGGTGATGGCAGCGCCGGTGAGGGCAGCTTCCATCTGGGCGGCGTCGGGGTAGCCCTCCACGTCGCCCGGGGTCTGGGTGGCCAGGGCGCCGCAGATGGCACCCATGCGGCCTGCGGTGACCACATCGCGGCCCTGCAGGATACCGGCCAGGAAGCCGGCATTGAAGCCGTCACCGGCGCCGATGGGCTCAATGGGCTTACAGGGGTAGGGCGGCAGCTTTTCGCGGGTGGTCTTGTCTGCCACCCAGGCACCGTTGCCGCCGTCCTTGATGGCCACATACTGTGCGCAGCCGTCGCGGAACAGCAGATCGAAGATGGCATCCGGGTCGCGCAGGCCGAACAGGGCGTCGGCCTCGTCCAGGCCCAGCAGCACGATCTCGCTCTGCAGGGTCAGCTCCCGGATCAGGGGGGCGTAGTCCTGCCCACGCCACAGCTTGCGGCGGATGTTGGGGTCAAAGCTGATGGCAACGCTTTTCTCCTTGGCCAGAGCAAAGGCGGCTTTGGTCATGGCCAGGCAGCTCTCGCTCAGCACGGGGGTGATGCCGCTCATGTGCAGCACCTTCACGCCGTCCAGCAGAGCGGGGGTCACGTCCTCGGGGCACAGGTGGCTGGCGGCGCTGTTCTCACGGTAGTAGAACACTTTGGTCTCGCCCACGCCGGTTTCCTTGAACATGATGCCGGTGCGGTGGTCGGGGTCGTAGATGACCCGGGAGCAGTCCACGCCCTCGGCACGGAGCTGATTGCGGATGAAGCAGCCAAACTCGTCGGTGCCCAGGCGGCTGACCCAGGCGGCCTCCAGGCCCAGCTTTGCCAGACCCACGGCTACATTGCTCTCGGCACCGGCGGTGCGGATGCCGAAGTTCTGCACATAGCGCAGGGCACCCACGCTGTCCGGGGTGAAGGCGGCCATGGTCTCGCCGATGGTGATCAACTGAGGCATAAATAACACTCCTTTTCTTATAGGGCTCAGAACTGCAGTTCTACGCTGCAGAGCATTCGTTCGATCTGACGCCGGGCTTCGTCCAGCGCCTGCCGGGCGCTGGCGGCGGCAGCGTCGCTGTAGCGCTCCAGCGGGAAGGCAACGCTCAGCGCAGCCACCACTTTGCCGCTTTTGCGCAGCGGCACGCCGATGCAGCGGATGCCCCGGGTGCTCTCCTCACACTCGTAGGCAAAGCCGCTGGCCCGGATCTCGGCCAGCTGGTCGGCCAGGAGGTGGAAGTCGGTGATGGTGTGCTCGGTCAGCGGGTACAGGCCGTCGTAATACAGGGCCTTGAGCTGGGGCAGCTGGTAGTCGGCCAGCAGAGCCTTGCCCACGCCGGTGGCGTAGGCCGGCAGGCTGCGGCCCTCCACCGTGACGGTGTGGCTGTACAGGGGGCTCTCCACCTTTTTGAGGTAATAGACATCCCCGTTTTTCAGGCTGCCGAGGTGGCATGTCTCGTGGCAGACCGACACGATGTCGTGCATCAGGCGGTAGATCTCCCGCAGGGCGCTGGCTTCGTCCAGATAGGTGTTTCCAATGCGGAACGCCATGCGGCCGATGCGGTAGTGATGATCCTGGTCGTCCAGGGTCAGGTAGCCGCGGTCCCGCAGGGTGTGCAGCAGGGGAGAGATGCTGCCTTTGGCAATGCCCAGATGCTGCGACAGCTGGGTAAGGGTGTAACCGCTGCCGTTCAGGCTGCACAGCTCCAGAATATCCAGGGCCCGGGCCAGGGAACGGTGGGCATCTCCGGAAGGCATGGGTCTCACTTCCTTTCCTTATATATAGGGCCTCTGAGAGGCATTCGGACCAGGTCGGGAAAACGACGAAAGTGTTCCGATGTGTTCCACACAGGAATCCTGAAAATACCGGACGTGTTCGGATATCGGGCTATATTGGGACTTGCGTTCCGATATCTGAACAAAAATTGTGCGCTTTCTGGTTCGGACGGCTGAAAACTGCAGGCCGTCCGCCCTTTTTTCGGCGGCCGGAGCGCCGCCGATCGTTGCCTTTTGCACGGGATGCAGACGTTTTTGGGGCCTGCGACGGCATTGTCGGACAACTTAATAAATTGCAAACGATTAAAAATGAGCGCAACATCGTTGCTTTTGAAAGGGACTTGGATTTTTTTCTGTAAATCCCTGCTCCAATTTCAGTATACGACACCGGAAAATAGACTGCAAGGGGCAGTTTGTTTTTCGTGAAAATGACAAGACGAGGAACAAAAAATTATAACATGCGCCGAAAATCCATATTTGTGCAGAAAATGTTAAAAAACTATTGACGGATGGAAAGAAAATTGGTAAATTTAGGACAGCGAAGTTGTTGTCGGACAACGACCCCACGGTGCCGGCCCGCAGCGGGGAAATGCCTGACAGCCATATCGGCCCGAGCGGACCCTGCGCCGGGCTGAGGAAAATGATTCTAAGGAGGAAATGAAACTATGTTGGATCCCAAATACATCCCATTGTTTATTGGCGGCTTTATCGCATGGATCTGCTTTATGATCTTTGTGGGCTGGATCACCAGCCGTGGCAAAAATGAGGGCAGCAGCTTCCTGACCGGCGGCGGCAACCTCGGCTTCTTCCTGATCTTCTGCACCGTGGGTGCTACCATGATCGGCACCGGTTCTTCCATGGGTGCCATCGGCAACGGCTTCAACCACGGTTGGGGCGGCGCCATCTACGGCCTGGGCGCATCGGCAGGTATCCTTTCCATGCTGCTGTTCACCAAGGCAAAGAACAAGGGCTTCCTGACCATGTCTGAGGAAGCACAGTATTACTACGGCGGCAAGAAGATCATCCGCCAGGTCATGGGCTTTATGATGTTCGTCATCGAGATCATCTGGCTGGGCAACCACCTGAACGGCGGTGCCAAGTACCTGGCTTACGTCACCCAGCTGCCGGACGTTACCTGTAAGATCATCACCGTTCTGGGCTTCGGCATCTACGTGTTCATCGGCGGCTACATGGCCGTTGTTACCACCGACGCTGTCCAGTTCATCGCTATCCTCATCGGCTTCCTGACCATCGCTATCCGTGCCATCCCCCTGGCAGGCGGCTATCAGAACGTGGTGGATACCTTCACCGCTGCTGGCAAGCCCGGCGCAATGACCTTCTACGGCCTGGGCTCCTACGGTGTCATGGCTGCCATAGCACTGGTGTTGTCCACAGCCATGGGCGTTATCGGTACCCCCACCCATCGTACCCGTATCTACACCTCCAAGGACGAAAAGACTGCTCGCAAGGCCTTCCTGGGCCAGGGCATCCTGCTGTTCGGCTGGAGCTTTGTTACCGCCATCATCGGCATGAGCTGCTTCACCATCGCCACCATGAATGGTGACACCCTGGCCAGCGGCGACTACGCCTTTGCTTACATGGCTACCAACGCACTGCCCCCGATCATCGGCATGATGTTCATGATCTGCGGCCTGTCCGCTACCATGTCCTCCGGTGACTCCGACGCCATCTCCGGCGTTACCATCCTGCTGACCGACGTGTACCCCAGCGTCACCGGCAAGACCATCAAGGAAGAGGATTACGCCAAGTACAGCCGTATCGCTCTGATCTGCACCCTGGGCGCTGCCTTCTTCATCACCCTGTTCGTCAACGACGTTATCGGCTACATCTCCACCATCGTGGGCGCCTTCCTGCCCGGCGTGGCTGTGGCTATGCTGCTGGGCCGCTTCTGGAAGCGTGTCAACTGGCAGGGCGGTCTGGCCTGCATCGGCTCCGGCACTCTGCTGGGCGTGCTGATCCTGGTGCTGCCTTCCTTCAAGAACTGGATCAACGCCACCATGGGTGGTCCGGCTGTGCCTGCTACCATCATTTCTCTGGTGTTCGGCATTGTGGTCTCTCTCATGTTCCCTGCTGACACCACTCCCGACGATGTGCGCCTGAAGCACGTTATGGACGACCGCCGCGGCACTGTCGTGGAAAAGGTCGCTGCTGCTGAGGAAGAAGAAGATCTGTAAGATCTATTGAGCCGGCAAACTGTAAATCTGTTTCTCCGAAAGGGGCGAGGGCATACGCCCTTGCCCCTTTCATCGTTTGCGGCAGGGTCGCCTTGCCGCAGGGCAAATTCATAGCAAGAGGGAACTTATCATGAAACGTATTTTGATCCAGAACGGCACCATATACGACGGCCTTGGGGGCCAGCCCTACCAGGCAGACCTGCTGGTGCAGGACGGCCGTATTGCTCAGATCGCTCCGGGCATCACGGAACCGGCAGACCAGGTCATCGACGCCACCGGCAAGGCGGTGACCCCGGGGTTTGTGGATATCCACCGTCACCACGACGCAAAGCCCCTCAACGACCCGCACTTTGGTGAGGTGGAGCTGGCCCAGGGCATTACCACGGCAGTGGCAGGCAACTGCGGCATCAGCATGACCCCACGGCCGGAATCGGACGAGGCGGCAAAGGAGTATTATTCCTTTGAAGAAGCCGTCATGGGCCCCATCGGCCTGGACGGCCCCCACACCTACCGTGATTATCTGGCTGCCCTGCACAAGACCGCGCTGCCCCTGAATGTTGCCGCCATGATCGGCACCGGCACCGTCAAGATCTGTGTCAAGGGCTTTGCCGACACTCCCTACACCCAGCAGGAGCTGGACGACGCCCGTGCTCTGATCGAGGACGCCATGGCCGCCGGTGCTCCCGGTGTGTCGCTGGGCATCATGTACCTGCCGGAGTGCTACTCCTCCACCGATGAATTTGCCTACATTCTGGAGCCGGTGGGCCGCTACCACCGGGTGATCACCACCCACATCCGCGGTGAGGGCGACAGCATGGTGCAGAGCGTGCGCGAGGTGATCGAGATCGCCCGCCGCGTGGGCTGTGCCCTGGAGATCAGCCACTTCAAGAGCTGCGGCATGAAGAACTGGGGCAAGGACATCCACACCGCCATTGCCGACATCGAAGCCGCCCGCGCCGAGGGCATGGACGTGACCGTGGACTTCTACCCCTACGAGGGCGGCAGCACGGCCCTGACCACCATGCTGCCCCCGGTGTTCGTGGCCGGCAACATGACCCGTGCACTGGAAAAACTGGGCACCCCCGAAGGTGTGGAGGAGTTCCGCCGTACCAGCAGCGTGTTGTACGACGACTGGGACAACTTCTGCATCACGCTGGGCTGGGACCGCATCATCATCAGCGGCGTGGTCTGCCCCGAAAACGAGAAGTTCCTGGGCATGCGGGTGACGGAGGCTGCCGAGAAATTCGGCTTTGAGGACGCCGCTGCACTGGCCGCCTACCTGATGCACAGCGAGGACGGTAAGACTGCCATCATCAATATGTCCATGAGCCAGGATGATATTGATACGGTGGCGCGTCTGCCCTGGTCCAATATCATCTCCGATGCCATCTATGCCAAGACCGACACGCCCCACCCCCGCATGTTCGGTGCCTTCCCCAAGGTGCTGCGGGAGTATGTGGCCGAGCGCGGCATCTACACGATGCAGGAGGCCATCCGCCGGATGACCAGCCAGCCCGCCGCAAGAATGGGATTGGTCGGACGAGGGAGCTTGCAGAAAGGCAACTATGCTGATATACTGGTATTCGATCCGAAGAAGTTCACGGATCATGCCACCTTCACGAATCCTGCCCAGAAGGCCACCGGTCTGGACTGGTGCATCGTCAACGGCCAGGTCGCCATTGACCACGACCGGCGCACCACGACCGGTGCCGGTATGGTGCTGACGGTGTAAGGAGCTGCCATGTCGATCGCGATCCTTCTGCAGCAGATCCTGATCATCTTTCTGGAGATCGGCACCGGTGCAGCCGTGACCAAACTGGGCATCATGGACGACGGGAACAGCAAGTTCCTGTCCAACCTGGTCATGTCGGTCACCCTGCCCTGCACCCTGCTGGCCAGTGCCAGCATCGACGGCGGCCGCGAGGCCGTGGCCGGCATGCTCAAAGGCTATGTGGTGCTGGAGATCTTCTACATCCTCACCATCGGCATCTGCCTTGTGCTGAGCAGGGCCATGCACCTGACCCGCGGCCAGAAGGCCGTGCTGGTGGGTGCCGCCGTCATGCCCAACAGCGCCTTCATCGGCATCCCACTCATCAGCGCCCTGCTGGGCAGCGAGGCGGGTGCCCTGTACGGTGCCGCCGGCATCATGGCCTACAACATCCTGTTCTTTACTTATGTACAGCACCTGTTCGACCCGGAAGCCAAGGTGAGCATCAAAGCATTCCTTACCCCCACCAACATCACCACCGCCATCATGGTGGTCATGCTGGTGACCGGCCTGCGGCTGCCCGCCATTCTGGAGAGCTTCTGCAAGGCGGTGGGCAATACCACCACCCCGCTGGCTCTTATGATCGCAGGCAGCATGCTGGCCCGCAGTGACCTGAAAAAGCTGGTCACGAACCCCATGGTATGGCTCATCACGGCCCTGCGGTGCGTCGTGTTCCCGCTGGGCTTCCTGGCGGCGCTGTACTTCCTGCCGCTGGACCGCACCCTGTGCATGGCGATCCTGATTCTGGCATCCTGCCCGGCAGGCAGCCTGACGGCCGTGCTGGCAAAACAGTACGACACCGAGGGCGAGCTGGCAAGCCAGGCCGTTGCACATTCCACCCTCAGTATCCTGATCAGCGTGCCGCTGGTGTTGAGCCTTGGCAGTACGCTGTTGGGAATATAAAAATGGCTGTTGTTCCGCCGACACACGCCCGGCGGGACCGCAGCTTCCAACGGCAGCAGCCCCCGTTTCGGCTGCGTCAGAGAAAAAGAAGAGAGGTTTTTTCTTATGGCAAATGTCTACGATAAGCTCAAGGAAATGAACATCACCCTGCCCGCACCCCCGCCGAAGGGCGGCGTCTACACTCCGGTCATGGAGTTCGGCGATCATCTGCTGTACTGCAGCGGCTGCGGCCCTGACATCGGCGACGGCCACAACATCGTGGGCAAGGTCGGCGGCGACCTGACCCTGGAGCAGGGCCAGAAGGCTGCTTACAACTGCATGCTGAACCTGCTGGCCAATCTGGACGCCAAGCTGGGCGACCTGAACCGCATCAAGCGCTGCGTCAAGGTCCTGGGCTTTGTCAACTGCACCGATGATTTTGCACAGCAGCCGCAGGTCATCAACGGCGGCTCCAACCTGCTGTTCGAGCTGTTCGGCGAGGAGAAGGGTCTGCCCGCCCGCACCGCCATGGGCACCAATTCCTGCCCGGGCAACATCGCGGTCGAGATCGAGATGCTGGTGGAGTATGAATAAGATCAACGACAACCTCTATACCTTTGAGGGTCAGCAGGACATCGTAAGCCCGCAGCTGGTCTATTACCCGGCGATCATCCGCGAGAACATCCGCAAGATGATCGACATTGCAGGCGGCGCTGCCCGCCTGTGGCCCCACATCAAGACCCACAAGATGGCCGAGGTGGTCCAAATGCAGATCGAGGCGGGCATCGACCGCTTCAAGTGCGCCACCATCGCCGAGGCCGAAATGGCCGCCAAGGCCGGTGCGAAGCACCTGACTCTGGCGTACCCGCTGGTGGGCCCCAACATCAAGCGCTTTGCCGCGCTGCAGGCCGCCTTCCCGGAGGTGGAGTTCTTTGCCATCGGCGATGACACGGAGCAGATCCGCAAGCTGGGCCAGACCTGCAAGGCCAATGTGCTGATGGATGTGGACATGGGCCAGCACCGCACCGGTGTGCCGCTGGATAAAGTGGAAGCGATGTACCGGGAGTGGAACACCCTGCCCGGCATCGTCATGCGCGGCATGCACTGCTACGACGGCCACCGCCACGAGAGCAGCGTGCAGGAGCGCGAGGTGGCTACCGCCCCTGTGGACAAGCAGATCGAGGAGATCAAGGCCCGCCTGAAGGCGGACGGCATCTGCTGCGAGATCCTGATCATGGGCGGCACCCCGTCCTTCCCGGTGCACGCCGAGATGACCGGAGAGTTTTTGAGCCCCGGCACCTGCGTGATCCAGGACGCAGGCTACCGCAAGGCCTACCCGGATTTGCAGTTCACCCCGGCTGCCGCCCTGCTCACCCGCGTGGTGAGCCGCCCCAGCCGCGACACCTTCACACTGGATCTGGGCTGCAAGGCCGTGGCCACCGATCCCCAGCCGGAGCGCGCGGAGATCGTGGGCATGGAGTATGCCCGCACCGTGATCCAGAACGAGGAGCACTGGGTGGTGCGTGTGCCGGAAGAGCACATCGCCGACATCCCGCCCATCGGGACCGAGCTGTTTGCCATCCCGACTCACGTCTGCCCCACCAGCGCCCTGTACCCGGCGGTCCCGGTGGTGGAAAACGGCAAGGTCACAGGCTGGTGGAAGGTCGCTGCGCGTGACCGCCGCCTGACCCTGTGAGAGAGTATCTGAGAGTTTTATAAGGAGTTGAATATAATGCTGAAAAGTCAGCAGGTCCGTTCCCTGTCCCCTGAGATGGACCCCCTACGCATGGGCATGGGCTGGACGGTCGATGACCTGAGCAAGCCCCAGATCATGGTGGAGAGCACCTACGGCAACAGCCATCCGGGCTCCGGCCACCTGAATATCTTTGTGGAAGAGGCTGTCCGCGGCGTGAACGACCACGGCGGCAAGGCTGCCCGGTATTTTGCCACCGACATGTGCGACGGCATGGCACAGGGCCATGACGGCATCAATTACTCGCTGGCCCACCGCGAAGCCATCACCAACCTGGTGGAAGCACAGGCCAACGCCACCACCTTTGACGGCGGTGTGTTCATTTCCAGCTGCGACAAGGCCATGCCCGCCATGCTCATGAGCATCGGCCGCATGAAGGACATGATGGCAGCCATCGTGGTCACCGGCGGTGTCATGGAGGCATACGACCTGCCCGCCAAGTACACCGAGAACGACCCCGGCTGTGCCATCAACGAGCTGCTCACCCTGGAGCAGATCGGCAAGTTCAGCGCACAGTACGAGCGCGGCGAGATCCCGGCCGAGCAGCTGACCTACTACAAGCAGCACGCCTGCCCCAGCTGCGGCGCCTGCTCCTTTATGGGCACTGCCTCCACCATGCAGGTCATGGCCGAGGCTCTGGGCCTGATGCTGCCCGGCACCGCTTTGATGCCGGCCACTGCCCCCGAGCTGAAGCAGGCTGCCTACGACGCCGGTGCACAGCTGATGAAGCTGGTGGAAGCCGGTGTCACCGCAGGCGATATCGTGGATATGCGCAGCTTTGAGAACGCCATCATGGTCCATGCGGCCATTTCCGGCTCCACCAATGCCCTGATGCACATCCCCGCCATTGCCCACGAGTTCGGCTTCGAGATCGACGCCGACACCTTTGACCGGATGCACCGCGGCGCACACTATCTGCTGAACATCCGTCCCGCAGGCGACTGGCCCGCACAGTATTTCTACTATGCAGGCGGCGTGCCCCGCATCATGGAAGAGATCAAGTCCATGCTGCATCTGGATGCCAAGACCGTTACCGGCAAGACCCTGGGCGAGAACCTGGAGGAGCTGAAGAAGAACGGCTTCTACGAGCACTGCGATGCCCTGCTGGCCGAGAAGAGCAAGAAGATCGGCCGCGAGATCAAGCGCACCGACATCATCCGCAGCTTCGACGAGCCCATCGGCACCAACGGTTCCATCGCCATCCTGCGCGGCAACCTGGCCCCGGAAGGCTGTGTCATCAAGCACACCGCCTGCCCCAAGGCCATGTTCAAGGCGACCCTGACCGCCCGCCCCTTCGACTGTGAGGAGGACGCCATCGACGCCATCCTCCACGGCCGCATCCACCCGGGCGATGCCGTGTTCATCCGCTACGAAGGCCCCCGCGGCAGCGGTATGCCGGAGATGTTCTACACCGGCGAGGCCATCTGCTCCGACCCGACCCTGGCCTCCAGCGTGGCCCTCATTACCGACGGCCGCTTCTCTGGTGCCAGCCGTGGCCCGGTCATCGGCCATGTCAGCCCGGAAGCCGCTGCAGGCGGCCCCATCGCACTGGTGGAAGAGGGCGACATCATTGAGCTGGATGTGGAGGCCCGCCGCCTGGAGATCACCGGTGTGAAGGGCGAGCACAAGACCCCCGAAGAAATGGACGCCATTCTGGCAGAACGCAAAGCCAACTGGAAGGGTTTTACAAGCAAATACACCCATGGCCTGCTGAAGCTGTATAGTCAGCACGCAGTCAGTGCCATGAAGGGTGCTTACATGGAGTAAGGAGTGTAAAAACTATGGCAGAAGCAAGAAGTCTGGCCGATATCAAACTGGATAACGCTTACAAGTTCGGCGCTGGCCGTTACCTGCAGGAAGCAGGGGCCCTGAACCTGCTGGGCGGCGAGGTGGCACGTCTGGGCAAAAAGGCCCTGGTCATTGCCGGCCCCCGCGCCTGGGCAGCCACCGAAGGCAAGGCAGAAAAGAGCCTGAAGGATGCCGGTGTGGAGTTTGAACTCTCCCTGTATCCGGATCAGAACACCTACGAGCGCGCCAAGGAGCACGCCCTGCAGGCCCTGACCACCGGCTGCCAGGTCATCGTTGGTGTCGGCGGCGGCCGCATCATGGATCAGGCCAAGGCTACGGCACACTTTGCAGGCGACCTGCCCATCGTGGAGGTGCCTACCTCCATTGCCACCTGCGCGGCATTTGCCCCGCTGAGCGTCATGTACACTGCCGAGGGTGCCTCCCTGGGCAGCCTGCGCTATGACCACGAGGTCAACGCCATCGTCATGGATATGGACGTCATCTGCAAGGAGCCCCCGCGCTACGCAGCCAGCGGCATCATGGACGGCATGGCCAAGATGATCGAGATCCAGAACGGCCGCAGCGAGATCCTGCTGGACGATGTGAGCATCGGTCTGTTCACCGCTTACACCATCGCAGAGATGGCTTACCATGTTTACGAGAAGGAGGCCCATCAGGCCTGCCATGACATTGCCGAGGGCAAACTGACCAAGGCCGTGGAGGATATCGCCTACCTGAACGTTGCCGTGGCCGGCATCGTCAGCGGCGTGAGCAAGGGCTTTGGCCAGACCGCTCTGGGCCACGAGACCTACGAGCTGGTGCGCACCCACTTCACCCAGGAGGCAAAGCCCTACCTGCACGGTGAGATCGTGGCCATCGGCGACTGCCTGCAGCTGGCCTTCAACGGCCATCCGGAGCAGGTGGCACCCTTCCGTGATTTCATGCGCAGCATGAACATGCCCCTGACCCTGGAGGACATCGGCATCGACCCGAACTCCCCCAAGATGGAGAACCTGTTCCAGGATCTGTTCCACAGCCCCTTCATGGAGCCCACCGCAGAAAATGAGGCACGCCTGCGCAAGGCCATGCACTATCTGTCTGCAGACTGATCCCCGCAGCATTCCCTGAACCGCAATGACAGCGCCCCCTGAACCGTCTCGGACGGCGCAGGGGGCGCTGTTTTGTCTTTTTGGCACAAAGAAGCCCCGAAATCCTCTTTTCCTTTTGTGATTTTTCCGCTATACTAGAGGCGCAGGAATTCCAATGGGCACGGCCCATGATAAGAAGGTGAGGATGTCCGTATGAAAATGCAGGAAGGCTTTTTGTGGGGAGGTGCAACCGCTGCCAACCAGTGTGAGGGCTCCGCTTCGGCGGGGCCTTTTGCGTTCTGCCCGGCGGGTTTTGGACGAATCGGCTGAAAAACAGCAAAATTCGGTCAGAATGCGCTAGAATGCTGGACAGCATCCTGTGAATTGTGGTAGAATTGCAATAGAATGCGTGGAAGCGCAAAACCGATGCTGCGCGGTGAACGCAGCAAAGATGAAAGATGAAAGAGGTCGTTTGTGATGAAGATCATTCGTGCAAAGGATTACGCAGACATGTCCCGCAAGGCGGCAAACATTATTTCCGCACAGGTCATCATGAAGCCCAATTGCGTGCTGGGTCTGGCCACCGGCGGCACCCCGGTGGGTGCCTACCAGCAGCTGGTGGAGTGGTACAACAAGGGCGACATTGATTTCTCGGAGGTCACCACCGTGAACCTGGACGAGTACCGCGGCCTGCCCAAGGACCACCCGGAAAGCTACTGGAGCTTCATGCACCGCCACCTGTTCGACCACGTCAACATCAACCCCGCCCGCATCAACCTGCCGGACGGCACCAACCCCGATGCGGACGCAGCCTGCGCCCAGTACAACCAGATCATCCACAGCGTGGGCGGCATCGACCTGCAGCTGCTGGGCATCGGCCACGACGGCCACATCGGCTTCAACGAGCCGGGCGAGGCCTTTGAGCTGGAGACCCACTGTGTGGACCTGACCCAGGAGACCATCGAGGCCAACAAGCGCTTCTTTGACGGCAACGTAGACCTGGTGCCCAAGCAGGCCTACACCATGGGCATCAAGACCATCATGCAGGCCCGTAAGGTGCTGATGGTGGTCAACGGCACCGGCAAGGCCGAGATCGTGAAGAAAGCCTTCTTCGGCCCGGTCACCCCGGAAGTGCCCGCCAGCATCCTGCAGATGCATCCCGACTTCATCCTCGTGGGCGACGAAGAGGCCCTGAGCCTGATCTGATCGGTTCCCCAAAGCATGTTTCTGCCGCCGCACGGCCCTGCCACCGTGCGGCGGCTTTTTTCTGAGCAGGGGAATTGTAACGTAGCAAAAAATACAGTATACTGGAACAAAAACCACCACGAGGGAGGGGCGGCCGATGTTCAGCGAAGAGATGATCTGCAGCCTGAATGATCTGGAGCTGGAAGTTTATAAGTATGTTGTGCGGAACGCGGACAAGGTGTGCTATATGCGCATCCGGGAGTTTGCGGATGCCGCCCATGTGTCTACCTCCACCATCCTCCGGTTCTGCAAAAAGGCGGGCTGCGACGGCTACGCGGAGTTCAAGATCCGGCTGCGCCAGCATCTGGAACAGGCAAAGCAGCCGCCGGTCAAGGACGATGTGTCGGAGGTCATCGACTTTTTGAAAAAGACCTGCTCGGCGGAGTTTGAGCAGAAGCTGGACATGCTGACCAGGGTCATCTTTCAGGCCCGGCACATCTTTTTTGCAGGCAGCGGAAGTTCCGGCCTGCGGGCAGTGCCAACATGTGCTCCTATGTGGCCGGTCAGCATGGCCGCAACAAGCCGTTTTATCAGGATTACTCCTTCCGCAAGGAGTACATGAGCGTGGGGAATCTGGTGCACAAGCACGCGTACCTGGATGCGGAAGCATAAGCCGAACACAACACGAAAGGGCCTCCCCGGAATGGGGAGGCCCTTTCTATGCGTTTACGACTTGACGTGGATCACGTTGGAAGGGAAAAGCATCAGTGCTTTTCCTTGTACCTGAGGCTGGCGAATGCGCCTGCGATGGTCAGCAGCATGCCGCTGAATGCCATGCCCAGAGCGGCCATCCAGTTCACGCCGGTCTGCGGCAGTGCATCCTGCACAGCGGGCAGGACCGCGTCAGACGGCAGGACCGGAGCGTCCGGGGTGGCGTCCTGCACGGGCGGCAGCTCGGGGGTTTCCGGGGTCATGACCACTTCGTCCGGGGTCTCGTCCTCCACGGGCGTTTCCGGCGGGGTGACGGGCGGGACGATGACCGTCTCTTCGCCGTTCACGGTGACCGTGCGGGTCTCGATGGAGGTATAGTTGTAGTCCACATGGGCGTCGGTGGTGGTCACGGTCTCCTTGGACACTGGCGTGGTGTTCACCTTGTCCGTGGTGCGGTGGGTGTAGGAGACGCTGCCCTCGTCGTGCTCCTTGCTGCCGGAGCCGGAGAAGATCTTCTTCAGCACTTCGGTAAAGGTGGTGTAGTGGCCTTTGCCGGTACCGGATCCTTCGACCGTTTCGCTCTTCTTCTGCGTATAGGCACCGTCGAAGTCGCCGGAAGTATTTTCGCCGTAAGCCGTAGCACCCTCACCAGTTTTATGGGTGGTGGTGGTCTGCTTGTTCAGCTCCAGAAGGCGTTTGGCGAAGTCCTGAGAGCTGCGGATGCTCAGCGGGGCGGTGATGGTCTTGATGGTGGATTCGGTCTGGCCGATGACCTTGCCCTCGCTCACCTGGGTCAGCTCGGAGATCATCAGGTCATAGCCGCCGACGTAACCCCAGGTGCCGTCCTGGCGCTTGTAGGTGCTGTTGATGCAGGTGTTGGCATCGCGGGTCATATAGCCGTAGGCAGTCAGTTCAGAGGACTTGAGATAGACCTGATAGCCGCTTTCACCGGTGCTGTTGGTGCCGGTGGTGCCGATCTGCACAACATAGGTGCCAACGATGGCATCACGCTCTTTTTTCGTGAGGCTGGCGGCCGTCTTGCTGCTGCCAGTTGCCTCCAGGTAGGCATTGATGGCCTGATCTTCCGCACTGACCCAGTACCAACCGTCATAGCCACCCTGATACAGCTTGATGCTGCCGTTCTCCTTGATGGGGTCGTAGGCAACGGTGCCGGTCAGCTTGTAGTAGGCGCTCTTGTCGGGGTTGTTGTTCCTATTGCCGCGGTCATACTCGTAATGGCCGCTGCCCTCGCCGCCTTCATCATCCCAGCTGATCTTGCTGTCCAGGCCGACCGTCTGGTTGTCCTTACCGTTGACCAGTTTTCCGGCATCGTAGTTCCACTCCAGCTTCAGATCCTTGCTCACCAGCACGCAGTCGGTCTGGTTGACCTTGCCGTCCTCATCCGGCAGCAGATCCAGCTTGGAGCCGGAAGCGAGATCAAGGTGTTTGATGTCGTCGCGTTGCTCTTCGGAGTGCACAGTGTTACTATCAACACGAACTTCATGGCCGTTAGCGTCTGTATAGTAATAATAGCCGTTCCACCCCCAAGTCGATTTCCAATAGACCTCAATTTTGGAACCATCCGGTGCCTTGCTGAAGTATTTGAATTCACCCGTCTTTTCACCGGAGTAGTAGTTCTTCTTGGTCTCTTCGTAATCAGAACCCTTGTTGGCAACGTAAGTGGAGCTCTTGGCGATCCGCTCCTGCTCCTGCAGAGCCTTGATCAGCTCATCCTTGCTCATGTTTTCGGGCGAGATGGCCTTGGTGAAATACTTGATGATATCTTCCTTTTTGGTGGTGGAATCGATCTTCGTTTTACCGATCCAGAGTTCCTCGTCGGGCTGAAGTTTGTTCTGGATCTCCTGAATCTGCTTCCACAGCTCGTCGTATGCCTTCTCAAGATCCTTATTGTCCTTGATGATGTCGGTGACACTGGAGGAGGTGTGCACATCCTTCCGGACGGTGAGGGTCTCGCTCAGGGTGCTGTAATCCACGGTGATGGTTTCGTCACCCTTCGTGAAGGTCGCGGTCTTGCCGTCGGCGTTCAGTCGGATGCTGTCAGCGGAAACACTGTATTGGCCTGCCAGTGCGGTCTGGATCTCATCAGGGGTCAGCGGAGCACCGGCCTGTTTGGTGAAGGTGTAGGTGGTCTTTACGCCGTTTTTGTCCTCGACCGTGCAGGTGTAGCCGTCATCGGTTTTGGTCACATTGCGGTAGATGTTTCCGTCCACCGTAATGGTGCCGGCGTTTTCGTCGATCGACCAGTTCTTGCCGCCGGGGATCACCAGCTTGTCGTTAAGATCCTTGGCGTCCGTCTTTGTGGATTCAGAAAGTGTGTCGATCGTCCATTCTACGCGCTTGATGCCGGAGAAGTCCATGCTGCTGATATTGATGTTATAACCTGCAGCTTTCAACTCGTCTTTGTTCTTATATTCGGGGTGCTGGTTCAGCAACTCCGCCCAGGCAATCTCTTCCTTCTCCGCATCGCTGAGGGAAGCGGACGATTCCGTGATCGTGCAGGTACGGGTGATCTTGGTGCTGGTGCCGTCGGGCGAGGTCACGGTTTCTTCTTTTTTGTAGGTCGTGGTGCCCTTCTCCGGGTCTTTGCTGGCGATCGTCCAACCATCGAAAGAGGGAAGTTCACCGCTGCCGGGCTTGACGTAGGTGCCGTTGAGGGAACCGCTTTCGGTCCACGTATTCGAGCCGGTCACATAAGCGGTGCCGGTGATGACGTTGTCCGTAACATCCTTACGGGTCTCGGTGTCCTTGCTCGGATCAGAGCTGCCCGGCTGAGGCGCAGAAACCGTTGCACCGTCATAGCGGAGGGTGACAGTATGAACATTGCCGTCTGCATCGGTATAGCTGAGATTGAGCTGGCCTTTGCCGGTGGGATCGATCGTATTCAGCTGGTTCTTGAAATCCTCGCTGTCCACATTGATGCCGGTTTTCTTGGCGGCATCCGTCAGAGCGGCCTTGATGGCTTCCAGCTTGGCAGTTTCCTCGGCACTCTTGATGCTTTCCTGACCGCCTTCGACCTGGTCGGGGGCCTTGGTGACCTCGGTGACCTCCACGGTGTAACTCAAAGTCTTGCGGACGGCTTCCATCTGGTCAAGGTTCAGCTTTTCGCCCTTGTAGTAAACGCCGTTGTCATCGGCGGTAAAGCCATCGCCCAGACGATCGGCCAGCTGCTCGTTGGTGAGCAGGGTGCCTTGGTCAGTGCTTTCGGTGATGGTGTAGAGATACGTCTTTCCGTTTGCTTCCTTCTCAATCTTATAGGTGCCATCCTCGCCCGGTTTTTGATCCTTGAGCAGATCGTTCAGTTGCTTGGCAGAGAGGATCTCCTTGCCGCTTTCGTCCTTGATGGAAGGCAGCTCGACCTTGGTGGTCAGATCCTTATTATCAACATTCACGGTGCCCTTTTCCACTTTGAGCTTCAGCGTGGTCTCAGTGGTGGTCGTGACCGTGTTGCCGGTGATCTCGTAGTAGGTGACGCGGGTGACGGTGTTGCCGTTCTCGTCGGTGGAGGTCTCTTCCTTTTTCAGGATATAGGTGGTTTTGCCCTCGTCGTCAGTCTTTTTCTCCACGCCGTCCTCGGGGACATCCAGCAGCTTGGCAACATCCTCAGCGGACATTTCCTTCGTTTCTGGCTCGCTGGTCTTTTTCAGGGTCAGCTCCTTGGAGTTGCCGTCCTCGGCGGGCTCGACCTTGTCCACGGTGTAGCCGCCCAGCTTGGCATCCTTATCGGTTTTCCAGTCCGGACGCACGTCCTTGCCAAGCTCGTCGTCGAGGTTGATCTCTTCGCCCTTCTTGGTGTCGGTGATGGTGGTGGAGGAATCGGCCTTGCCGGTGCCGGTGGTGGTAGTGGTCTGGGTGCCGGTGGTCTCGGTGGGGGTGGTGATGGTGGTGTTGCCGTCCTCATCCTTGCCCACCACGGGGTCGCCCTTCTTCACCTCGGCGTCGGGGTCCACAACGGTGGTGCTGGAAGAGCTGTCGGGGGTCTCTTCCTTGGTGGCCTCGCCGATCTTGCCGTCCTTGCCGGTGGCTTCGTCCTTCTTGCTGTTGTCGATCACGTCACCCTTCACATAGGTGCCGTCGGGGTTCTCAGTCTCGTCCGTCTCGCCGGAGCCCTCAGAGCCGTCGGCTTCACCGTCCTCACCGGATTTGCCGGGCTCTTCCGGCTTCTCAGCAGGTTTATAGTCAATGGTGATGTCATCGGTCTTGGTGCCGGGGCCGAACGCGGGAGCCTGATCATCTTTCTTGGCCTCTTCGTTCACCGGGGGGGGTAAACTCCTCCTGCTCTCCGACTTTCTCCTGCTTTTCCCCTTCCTCAGCGACGGGGGCGGGCGTGGAACTCTCGGCTACAGGCTCGGCCTGCGGGGCAGCGTTATCCTCGGCAGGGTCGGGGCCTTCCACAGCATGGGCAGCCATGGGCTGTGCAGCGACACAGGCGGTCAGGGCTACGGACATGGCAGCGAGTTTCAGCTTTTTATTCGTCATGATTGATGGCTCCTTTCAAATGGTGTCAAGTCTTTTACGCATTACAACTGTCCCATAGGATGGACATATTTCGAGGCTTGCTATCCTGCTTCCTTTATACCATTTTCTGGTGCAGATTGTCAAGAAAAAATGTGTAGAAACGCATGATTTGTGAAAATATTCCAAAGTTTGAATTGGATATTTTGCACAAATCACAAGAATTTGTTGCAGAGAAAAGAGAAACTGTTGCGGACGTGAAATGATGCGGTTGCGGTACTGGTGCAGAGTGTGCGGATTGTTGCGGAAAACCACTTTTTGAGGGACGGAATTTCTGGCAAAGAACCGGCTGGAATTTCTCCTGCCGCCCTGCTGCAGACGAAAAAGGCCCCCGGAAACCTGCGTCTCCGGGGGCCTTGCCCTCTTACCTTATATAGGGCAGTCGGCGATCACTGCTTCTGCTTCAGCCGGGCCATGTAGCTGTCGGCGGCCACGGCGGCAGCGGTGAAGCTGTTGTTCTTCCACCAGCTGATGAGCGCGGCCACGGTGGTGATGCCGGCGGTGACCAGCTGCTCCACAGTGGTGCTCTCGATGGGCAGCACGGGCTTGCCCATTGCGCTCAGCACCTGATTGGTCAGGGCCAGCAGGAGCACAGCGGTGCGGGCCAGGGTAGCGGCGGAAATCTTGTTGCTCAGTTCCATAAATCAGTTCCTCTCTTTCATTCGTTCATGGTTCTCAAGGTCGGCGATGCGGTGGTTGGCCACCTTCATCTGCTCTTCCAGAATGGGCACGCGGCGGGCGAAATTGTTGTGCTCGCGCACCTCGCGGGTCAGCTCTTCGAGCTTTGTGTCGGTCACGGCCTGACTGCGGCTGTTGGCGATCAGCACGCCGATCAGGGTCACCGCACCGGCAAGGATGGCTGAGATGATGCTTTCCACTGGTTTCACCCCCTCACAGTGTCCACCGGCTCTTGTTCGGGCGGGTGTCCACGTGCACCCAGCCGGTCTTGCGCGTCGGGTGCGCCGCGTCCTTCGGGTAGCGGCCGATGCCACCGCGCCCGGGCAGCAGCTTCTCTGCGTAGGCGGCCACAGTAGCCACCGATACGCCTTCCACCCAGA
>OIXR01001025.1_pt1 | contig 21512 bp, 17 predicted proteins | sample 1587831 | NCBI WGS metagenome assembly OIXR01 (sample SAMN03283263) | human gut metagenome | biome: human-associated habitat; material: feces | host: Homo sapiens | place: USA | collected 2013
CGGCGTGGCCAGGAGGGGAAGAGCGCGAGAAGGGGAGACGGCCTTCGCAACTCCGAGTGCTTCCCCTTCTCGCAAATTACCGCCTTCCAAAAGGCCGAACCTTTATCCCCAAAATAAAAAATTATAAAAAAAGAGACCGTCAGACCAATAAAGTCCAACAGTCTCAAAAAAGAAAAAAACTCTTTTTATTCTTACACTTTTTTATTTATTCTTAACCTTCTCCAGCATCTCCTCAGCTCTCTCAATCTCACTCTTCTCATCCTTCGGAAGAACAATATTAAGAATAATCGCAAATACCGCTGCCGGAACAATACCGGAACCGCCGAAGATCAGGCTGATCGCCTGTGGCAGATGCACCAGGATCGCTGTATTGGAGCCAAGTCCATAACCAAGACCAAGTGCTACGGAAACGATCGTAACATTTCTCGGTCCGATCGGCCACTTGGTGATTAACTGGATACCGCTGACAACAATGGATGAGAACATCATAACAGCAGCGCCGCCAAGAACACTCTGCGGCATGATGGAGATCAGTGCAGCAAGCTTCGGGAACAGTCCGCATGCGATCAGGAAGATTCCTCCTGTAGCGATACAGAAACGGTTTACAACCTTATTCATTGCAACCAGACCAACGTTCTGGCTGAAGGATGTGTTCGGAAGCACACCGAACAGTGCTGCGAAGGAAGATCCAAGTCCGTCACACATAACACCACCGGAAAGCTCTTTGTCTGTAGCCTCTCTTCCAAGACCACCCTCTGTGATTCCGGAAATATCACCAACTGTTTCAACTGCAGTTACAATAAACATGATCAGGATCGGCACGATCGCACGTGCGTCAAACACCCATTTTACAGGCATCAGTGCCGGTACCGCAAACCATTTTGCCTGAGCAACCTTGTCCCAGTTGAGAACCCAGGCCTTTGTAGCCTCCACAGTAGCACCTGTGTCATCTACATATGTAAATGTTGTAGGAAGTACCATAGCCATGATACTTACCAGAATGTATCCCACGATAATACCGATGAGGATTGAAGAAAAGCTTGTGAAGCCTTTTGTTCCATGCTTCAGTACAATAATCACGATCAGAACTACAAAGCCTACAAAAAGGTTTTCAAGAGAACCGTAATCCTTTGCGGAGCTTCCGCCACCGAAAGAGCTGATTCCCACACCGATCAGTGAAAGACCGATTGAAAGTACAACCGTACCTGTTACAACAGATGGGAAAAATTTTCTCAAGGGCTTCAGAAAGCTTCCCAGAACAGTCTCAAAAAGACCGCCGATAAAGCAGGCTGCCATGATCGAACCATAGGCAACGACACCATTTCCCATGACTCCGGCAACACTCTGACATACGCCGATGAAGCCTGAACTTGTTCCCATAACGATAGGAAGCTTGCCACCGACCGGTCCGATCGTAAAGACCTGTACAAGTGTAACAATTCCTGCGATCAGCATTGCATTCTGAAGTAATGCAACCTGAAGATCCCCTCCTGCTTCGATCCCGCAGGCAGCTGTGATGATCAGAAGCGGGGTAAGATTACCCACAAACATGGCAAGCACGTGCTGCAGTCCAAGGGGAATTGCCACCTTAAGAGGTGGGCGTCCGTCCAGCTCATAAGGGCTGGCTGTGTTTTTCTCCTGTTTTTCCATAATGAATCCATCCTTTCTTTCCCTATGTCCTGACGATAACATAAAAAAGAAGGCAGTTATACCCACTGCTGAATATAACCGCCCTGTTATCTGTCAGTACACGTATCGTGTCTCTTCTGTTTCGACACTCTTATCTGAACTGTTATTTCAGACTCCTGAAAAACGGGTTCATTATACAGTATCCCACCATCTATATCAAGTGGTAATTAACAAGTTGTTGATTTTTTTGCAGCTTTTTTTGCCTGGCTCTCACTCCAGAGCTCATCGGCCTGTTTCTTCCATACCTCTGCATAGTGATCACATTTTGCACAGAGATGCTCCGCTGTTTCCGGAGACTGAAGATCTGTAGATTTCGCTCCTGCACGCTCAACCATCTTGCGGAGAAGCTCAGGATTTTCAAGCATCGGACATGGACGAAGCATGTTTTTGTTGAACGGCTGACCCTTGTGATATTCCATAAAGATCGGGCTCTTCAGCGCCTCAAGGAGTGTACATTCTTTAATGTTCGCATTGGAGAAATGAATGAATACACAAGGATCCACATCTCCGTTTGCATTGATAACCAGTCTTCCGTCAATACCGATTCTCTCGCAGAGACCCTTTGCAAGTACATTCTCTGTCTCAGAATCGATTAACTGATATTTTAATGAAGAACTTCCACAGTTGATAACTAATACGTTCATGATTTAACTCTCCTGATCTTTTAATAATTATTTATCCTCTGCCTGGCACTGTACTGCTGTGATCGCTACAACACCTACGATATCATCTGCAGAGCATCCGCGAGACAGGTCGTTTACAGGTTTTGCGATACCCTGTGTAACAGGTCCGTATGCTTCTGCTTTACCAAGACGCTGAGCAAGCTTGTATCCGATGTTACCTGCATCAAGGTCAGGGAATACCAGTACGTTAGCTTTACCTGCTACTTCGCTTCCCGGTGCTTTGGATGCGCCTACGCTTGGAACGATAGCTGCATCAAGCTGGAACTCTCCGTCAAGTTTAAGCTCCGGATGCTCCTCTTTGGCAATTCTTGTAGCCTCTACGACTTTATCTACGTCAGGATGCTTTGCACTTCCCTTAGTGGAGTGGGAAAGCATAGCTACGATCGGCTCCTCCTGAACAAGAAGCTTAAAGGACTCAGCAGAAGATGCTGCGATCGCAGAAAGCTCATCCGGAGTCGGGTTCTGGTTCAGACCGGAATCAGCAAATACGAATGCACCGTTTGCACCATACTCGCAATCCGGAACAACGATCAGGAAGAATGCGGATACAAGCTTGGTTCCCGGTTTTGTCTTCAGGATCTGAAGGCATGGACGAAGTGTATCTGCTGTAGAATGGCATGCACCGGATACCATACCGTCTGCATCCCCCATCTTAACCATCATTACGCCATAGTATGGGTACTGAGTATGAAGGATCTCTTTCGCTTTCTCAGGTGTCATTCCCTTCTTTGCTCTCAGCTCTACAAATTTATCAATATATGCCTGAGTTCTGTCAGATTTCTCCGGATCTACGATCTGTGCACCGGAAATATCAAAGCCGCCCTCTGCAGCTTTCTTGTTGATCTCTTCCTCATTACCGATGAGGATGATCTTTGCAACTCCCTCTTTCAGAATCTTGTCAGTTGCCTCAAGAGTTCTCATATCCTCTGTCTCTGGCAGTACAATTGTTTTTACGCTTTCTTTTGCTCTTTTTTTAAGCAGTTCAACAAATCCCATGATTAAATGGCTCCTTTCTTGATGTAACAAAAACGCTAGTGTCTGTTCGGGCACTACACTATGTTTATTATACCCCCTTACCCTTTTCTTTTCAAGCGTTTCATTGTCAGAAAATGGCTATACTGCGTATTTTTTGAAGTGCAATTGTTACTGTTTACCGACAATGTTCTGCGATGTGTTTTTTGTGGATAAAGATCACAGATGGCCCGAGGATTTCGGCGCATGATCATAAATTTGCGTGATTTCTGTATCTCCCAAAGGGTGTTGCCGGGCCCAGAGCGGACAGCAGCATTCGGTTTTATGGCAGCAAAACAGATTTCGAATGCCGCTTAACTTTTTACATTGCTTATGTTAAAATAGCACCATTATAATTTTCAGAAATGGCAGGTACTTTTTTATATGAAAGTTGTTGGAATCATTGCAGAATATAACCCATTTCACAAAGGTCACGAATACCAGATCCGCTATGCCCGGGAGATCCTTGGTGCTGATTATATTGTGATCGCCATGAGCGGGGATTTTGTCCAAAGAGGGGCTCCTGCCCTTATGGAAAAACATCTCCGGGCTGAGATGGCTCTTCTCGGAGGCGCCGATCTGATCCTGGAAATGCCGGTACAGACAGCAACGGCCAGTGCGGAAGGATTTGCCGCAGGTGGCGTAAGCCTTCTTGACGGGCTTGGTGTTGTAGATGAGCTATGTTTCGGAAGTGAATGCGGAGATACAGAGACTCTTATGAATATTGCACAGATTCTTGTAAAGGAACCGTTTGAATACCGCAAACTCCTTCAGCAGAATCTTCGTACCGGAATGAGTTTTCCTGCTGCAAGAAGCAGTGCTTTGATCCGTTACATGCGAGAAAAAGCCACTTCCGTGCATAACACATTCGGCGTTTCATCAGAACATATTGAACTCATTCTTTCTTCTCCCAATAACATCCTGGGAATCGAATACTGCAAAGCGCTTCTCCGTCTTAACAGCCGTATCCTTCCTTACGCACTTTTAAGAAAGGGAAGTGGTTATCATGATACGGATTTTTCTCTTCTTTCCGACGAAGAATTTCCCTCTGCTTCCGGCATCCGGAGCCTTATGAAAAAATCCGAAGGAACTGTGCAGTCTGCTGATCTTTCCCGGTTGATCCCTTCTGCTTCCCTTCCCGGATTCCTGGATTCTCTCAAAAAAGGAGCATGGCTTTCTGACTCAGCACTGGATCTTCCTCTGCATTACAAACTGCTTCTGGAATCCGAAGAAACTTTAAAAATGTATCCGGAGCTTTCGGATGCACTGATCCGGCGTATCCTGAAATCCCGAAATCGATATGAAGGTTTTTCCCAGTTTGCGGATCTTTTGAAAACACGGGATATTACCCGTTCTGCTATCTGCCGCAGCCTTGTCCGGATCTTTCTTGACCAAAAAACAAAAGCACCCGGACACATTCCCTATGCCCGGGTACTTGGCTTTCAAAAAAGCAGCGCTCCGCTTCTCAGCCAGATCAAGAAAAACTCCTCGATCCCGCTGATCACCAAAGCCGCCGATGCATCTGCGATCCTCGATGAAACTGCGCTTCGACTTTTTAATGAAACCTGTGCGGCTTCCAATCTTTACGAAATGCTTCTCTGCCACAAAACAGGTCAGCCTTTCATCCACGAGATGAAAAAGCCGCTGCGGATCATTTAAGATCCACAGCGGCTTAAACGCTGATAAGTAATCTTTTCATGGCTTGAGATCGGATTTTGAACAACTTTCAGTTATTCAGTTTAATCCGCTTTTTCGGATCGCTTCCACTGCTTCCCGGATCTTCTCCGGCGGAAGTACCAGGGCGAAACGTACGTAGCCCTCTCCGTGGGGACCAAAGCTTGCTCCCGGAGTCACGATGACGCCGGCCTTTTCCATCAGTTCCATGCAGAATGCCATGCTGTCGGTGCGGCCACCCGGGATCTTCGCCCAGACAAACATGGTGCCTTTTCCATTTGGAAGTTCCCATCCGATATCACGAAGTCCCTGGCAGAGAGCATCTCTTCTCTCCTGGTACTTCTGACACTGTTCTTTTACGCTGTCCAGCGGTCCCTGAAGTGCTGCAATAGCTGCTTTCTGAAGCGGCAGGAACATGCCGAAGTCGATCTGGCTTCTCAATTTGCGAAGCGCTGCGATCACATCCGGCCGGCCTACCAGAAAGCTAAGTCTTGCGCCTGTAACATTGAAGGATTTGGAAAGACTGAAAAATTCCACGCCAATATCTTTCGCTCCCGGAGTGGTCAAAAAACTTCCTCCAAATGCCCCGTCAAAAATAATATCGCTGTACGCATTATCATGAATGATCAGAATATCATATTTTTTCGCAAATTCCACGATTTCTTCGTAAAGTCCCGGAGTGGCAATGCTTCCTACCGGGTTGGACGGCAGGGATACTACCATATATTTAGCCTTATTCGCTATTTCTTCCGGAATTCCCTTTACATAGGGAAGAAAATCATGCTCTGCAACCAGCGGATAATAGTAAGGAACTGCTCCTGCCATCAGACTTCCTGCTGCAAATACGGGATAGCACGGATCCGGAAGAAGTACTGTATCTCCCTCATCACAAAGCGCCATGCCAAGATGCCCCATTCCTTCCTGGCTTCCATAAACAGTCATTACCATGTCCGGTGTCAGTTCCACATCAAAACGTTTCTTATAATAAGTACAGACTGCGTCCAGAAGCTCCGGCAGATCGCGGAGACTGTATTTCCAGTTGTTATCATCCATAGCTGCTTCCGCTACAGCTTTCTTGATATATTCCGGAGTCTTGAAATCCGGAGTTCCCACACTCATGTTATAGATCTTCATGCCCTGTGCTTCCAGCTCCATACGTCGGTTGTTCAGAGCAGCAAAAATTTCATCTCCAAATCGGTCCAATCTTTTTGAAAACTGCATATCATTCGTCCCTCTTCCATAATAAAATCAAACGGATATTCGCAATCCGCTTCGCTACTTGCTCATAAATGAAATCACAAAGTGATTTCATTTATTTTACCACGGTAACGTGACATACTCAAGAATTTTCATAAAAAAAGAACCATCACCTGTGTAAAACGGCTATTCATTTTCCACTTTACACATGATCGGTAACGGTTCTTCATTATTTATTCCGTTTATTCAGACAAAAGAATACGGTCATTATCCAAAGCCTTGCCCACTCCCGTTTTAAATTTCTCAAGAAGGCCATCCACGGTCATATCCTTCTTCTCTTCCCCTCCGATATCCAGCACGATATTGCCGGAGTCCATCATCAGGATACGGTTACCAAGATCAATTGCTGACTGCATATTGTGTGTGATCATCAGACAGGTCAGCTGATTTTCTTCCACGATCCGTCTGGTGAGATTAAGGACTTTCTCAGCAGTTCCCGGATCAAGGGCTGCAGTATGCTCGTCCAGAAGAAGTAATTTCGGCGGATTCATGGTTGCCATCAAAAGCGTCAGCGCCTGTCTCTGTCCACCAGAAAGAAGACCTACCGGATGGCTCATCCGCTCTTCCAGCCCAATGTCCAGCTTCTTTAATTCCTCACGAAAACGCTCTTTTTCCTGCCGGGTCGTGCGGGAAAGCCACCCACCCTTGCCGGCTGCAAGTGCAAGATTCTCTTCGATCGTCATTCCCGGTGCAGTACCACGCATCGGATCCTGATAAAGACGTCCGATCTCTTTTGCGCGTGCATGCTGCGGCATAAATGTGATATCCCTGCCATCCAGCTCGATTGAACCGGCATCTGTAAGAAAATCACCGCAGATCGCATTAAAAAGTGTTGATTTTCCTGCACCATTAGAACCGATGATCGTAGCAAAGTCGCCTTTTTTCAGTTCCAGGGAAAGATCTGTGATCGCCTTTTTTTCGTTTACGGTTCCCGGATTAAATGTTTTTGAAATATGGCTGATTTTTAACATAGATCATCTTCCCCCTTTTGCATGAGTCATTCTTCTTCGGATCTGCGGCCACTGTTTCTTAAGATATGGACCGGAAATTGCAAGAACAACGATCACAGAAGATACCAGTTTCAGCATAAATGCCGGCATGTTGAAACGAAGTGCAATGGTATATCCACATCCTGAAAAAAAAAGGACCTTTGTTTTTTCTGCTTTTCTGTAAAAGAAGAAAAATGATCCCTGCAGGGTTTCTGGCAGTTTTCTGCCTCCTTTTTTTTCTGTCAGGCAGAGTGTGGAACGTTGAGATCCGGGGAAATATTTTAAATCCCACACCCCAGCTGATGAGCTTTCTGAAAGAGCAGGGGGTCTGTTTCGGAGTATCCAGAAAAAAGATCAGCTGCAGTGCACTTGCAGCTTCCCTGCGAAGAGAATTTCCGGAGATCACCTGGGTGTCTGCCGGATTTTCGGGAACGGGCCTGCGTTTTGAGATCCGGGAGGGAACTGCCGGAGAAAAAGCAGAGCCGGAAGAAAGAGCATGCAGTCTGTTTTCAACTCTGGACGGTGTGATCGATTCCATGGTCACACGGCAGGGAACTCCTCTTGTCAGGGCTGGGGATGAAATAAAAAAAGGTCAGGAACTGGTTTCCGGGATCGTGGACATTTCCATTGGAGCCAAAATAATAGGTATGGCTTTCATTGTTTCCGCTCCATGTATAGAATACCTTTTTGACCATAATGCCATCACCGCCAAAATAATATACATCATCCCTGCCGTTCATGTACCGCACATGTCTCATCCTGTATCCGTATTTGGCCTGAAAATAATAATAGTTCTTTCCAACCTTTTTCATGCCCTTTAATGCATGTCCGTTTTTGTCAAAATAATATTTTTTCTCCTTATAGGTGATCCAGGTATTTTTCACAAGGACTCCATTTTTGTTTACATATCTGGAAATGTTCTTGGAATCCCTGATCAGCCTTGAACGGTACATTCCTGCCGTCTTATGGATATAATATTTCTTATTTTTTACCTGAACCCAGCCGTATTTTTTGACACCATTGACATAATAAAATTTCTTTCCGTTCTCTGTTGCCCAGCCGGTTTTTCCTTTATAGTTGCTGGTATCCGGTCTGGAGGATGCTTTGTAGCCGGTCTGTGCATGCCATCTGGGTGTGATGATCTTGGTATAATCAACATAACCGAAGTCAATATCTACAGTAGAATAAGATGGGATTCCTGCAACCAAACCCTTGGTGGTATTCAGATATCCGCCGCCGTCACCATCGGTGGACTGCCAGATGGTATATTTGTACTTTTTCTTGTCAGGAGCCAGGATCGTATCACCGTACCGTGCAAGCCATACATCATACCCTGTCATCTTACTCCAGTCAAGCTTGTTGTCATACCAGTCTGTATTACAGTAGATCATTGGATGATAGCCGGCTTTTTTTACCTCATTGCAGAAGGTTTTTGCCAGATCCGCGATCTGTGATGCGGAAAGATTACGCATCTGATCATATTCAATGTCATAAACCACCGGATAGGATACTTTATATCCATCCATTTTGCGGATGGCAAGCTGTGCTTCCTTCAGTGCCTGCTGTGTATTCAGCGCAAGGCTGTACACATAGGTTCCTGTCGGAACTCCTGCCTTCTCCGCCTGTTTCATGTTGTAATCATATGTCTTATCCAGATGGTTCAGGCCATAGGAAATCCTAACAAAGGCAAAATCTACATTAGATTTTTTGACCTGTCCCCAACTGATGGTATCCTGCCACTCGGAAACATCGATCCCACGTGTAACAGCACCTTCCAGCTTCTGGCCGCTTCCGTTATAGCAGACACCGTTGATCTTCTTCCATGCCTTTGAGCTTGCCCTGGAATCCTGTGTTGCCTTCCCGCTGGGGACCTTTTCTTCCTCAGCAACTGCCTCGCTTCGGTCTACGCCTCCGCCGCCCATGGCCATCGCTGTAGTTCCCATTGTTCCGATTCCCAGCAGTGCTGCTATACAACCTGCCACCAGCCATTTCTTCCAGTTTTTCATTTTAGTTTCCTTCCATAAAGTATGTTGTTAATTTGTGCATAACTTTATTATACATATGGAAAAATGGAAAGTAAAGCCATATATGGAAAAAGACCGATGTCAGCTTCATACAGCTGAACATCGGTCTTCGGTTATTCTATATATTTCTTTCTGGTACTGTTCGGTATAGATCACGGAACTTCCGGGTCTGTAGGATCAAAGTTTCCGGCTCCACGGAAGGTTGCCAACGGTCTGCGGCCTAACGGTCCCTTGAAGGCTTCATTGTTAACGTATTTTCCGCTGCTGTAAATGTGGATCGTAGAACCGTTACAGTTCTCATATACCCACTTCGCATCAGCCACACAGGTACGGATACATCCGTGAGATGCAGGCTGACCAAGTTTCAGGTACTCACCTGCCGGAAGATTGTAAACACTCCTGGTCGAGCCAGCTACAGAATGGATAAAGATTCCTCCCTGTCCGCATCCGTCAACATGTGTTCCGTACTGTCCCCAGGACGGTCCCATCAATGGCTGCCATCTCAGACTGCGGCTCAGTCTGTATGTACCATCCCATGTAGGTGTTCCGGAGAGACCTACAGAAACACGGATTGTCTTAACCGGAATCGTCTTGCTGCTGTTTGTGTATACAGTCATAACACCGTTGGTCTTATCAACCTCCAGGTAATATGGTCCTCCGTAAATATTTGAAACATCATTGCGGCGGTAACCATCCTTATCAAAGTAATACAGTTTTCCATCGATCCATCTGCTTGTATTGGTCAGATACTTGGAACCGCTGTCCGGATCGATATATTTGACCTGATCATAGTAATCGCTGACGATCACCCAGCCGGTGGAAAAACGTCCCTGGCTGTCCAGATAACCATTTACGGAACCACGCTTCATGGATTTATTTGTCACAACGGTATAGTTCTGCAGATAGTACCAGTATTTACCTACCTTCTGCCAGCCTGACTTTTTCAGAACACCGTTGCCGCCTGCATAATACCACTTATTCTGGTAACGGATCAATGTACTCTTGTACATCCAGCCTCTGTGCGCATTGGCATCTGATGTTGCAAAGAAATAGTATTTTTTGCCGATCTTTGTTTTTCCTGTTGCAAGCTGTCCTGTGCTATTAAAGTAATAGCTCTTTTTGGAGGACTTGTTTGTTATCATCTGGCTCTTATAGTGGTTTCCGTTTTTGTCAAAGTAAAACCATCCGAAGAACTGGCCTTTTGCGTCGGTCACCTTCTGCCAGCCATATTTTTCAACAACTTTTCCTGCTGTGCTTCCGAAATAATAAATCTTGTTGGATGCACCCGGGCAGCCATGCCAGCAGTTCTTCCAGGAAACTCTCTGGCCATTGCCTCCGAAATAATATCTGCTGCCTTTATACTTCACAAGTTTTTTTGTAATGATGCGGCCCTTGCTGTCTGAAACATAATATGCGTTATTCTGCGCCTTCGCCATTGTATTCGTCATAACATAGCCGCTGGCATTCAGCATATATCGATATTTCTTGGACATTACAGGTGATACATAAACTCCATGTTTCATGATCTGTCCACGTGTGGCAGCCTTCGGACTACAATAGATAAAACGTTTTTGATTTTTGCTGTTTAAAACATATGTCCATCCGCCATAAAAAAGCTTTCCTGGAATCTCTCCTGCCTTTGATGCCGGCTGGAAGTAATACTGATATGTTGTAGAACCAGTTGTCAGCTTCAGGATTCCTGTTCGCGGTTTTCCGTTACGCATCAGTGTATAATAAGCATTTCCGATCTTCTTGATCTTGCCTACAAGGTTCTGAGCCTCTATGGATTTGTAATCACCCTGGGAATTATAATAGCGGAAAACAGTTCCTGTCCATAACCAGTAATTTCTCTTCTGCTGGCCAAGATTGGATGTCCACGGTGTGATTGCTTTTCCGGTGGAATCCGAATACAGGGAAGCTTCGGAACTTTCGAGAAAATACCATTCTGTCTTCTGTGTTCCGGTATAACCTGCTTCACCTGGTTCACGGGTCATGCGGCCGGTTACCAGATATCCGTCTTCATTAAAAAGATAATACCCCACATGTCCGTTGGTATTGATCTTAAGAAGACCATCCTGCGCAGTAAAATAATTATCTTCGATGGAACCTGTTTCTGATCCCTGAGAAGCGTTCCCTTCATCCATGGCAAGAGTCTCTGCGTTATCTACGTTCTCTGATGTTTCGACTGCCGTCTCTGTTTCTGCGGGTGCTGTATCTGCAGATGTCTCCTCTGCAGACACTACATCTGCGGATGCTGTATCTGCAGAAGCTTCTGCTACGGATACTTCCTCTGTAGAAACTTCTTCTGCTGCACCTTCCTCGGCTGCAGTCTCCTGCTCTCCTTCTGCTGGCTCATTCTGGAGTACCGGAGCCTGCTCACTCTCTGCTGCGCCATCCGGAAGCTCTTCAGTCTGCTGTACCTCCTGTGCTGCAGCAGCTGTTTCGTCCACTGTTTTCTGCTCTTCTTCGCTGCTTTCTGCCGGATCCTCAGAAGCTTTTCCCTCCGGGGCTGCAGATGCAGCAACCTTCTTTTTGCGGAGTCTGTAAAAACCGTTTGCAGAAACCCAGTCACTTGTCTTGGCAACGACTACACCGTTTACCAGTGATGCTCCGGTAGCAGAAGTTTCCTCTGCCTTGTTGTTCTCTACTTTGTTCTGTACTGCGGTATCTGCTGACGGTGCATCCAGCTCCTGTGCATCACCTGCACTGAAATCATCGCCCGGATCTGTACTGTCTTCTGTTGTCGCCTCCGGTGCTTCTGTAGCCTCCGGTGCTTCTGTAGTTTCCGGTGTTTCTGTAGCCTCCGGTGTTTCTGTAGTTTCCGGTGTTTCTATAACATCCGGTGTCTCTGCTGGATTCTCCGGTTCAACCGGTATTTCTTCTGAACTGTCAGTACTACCTGTCTGATCCGCTTCTGTCTCCGGCTGCTGTACAGTCGTTCCCTCTTCATCACTGAATACATCCTCAGCCGGATCGCCGGCTGTCTCTGCTGCCATCTGCACGTCTGTACTTCCCAAAGCCGCAGCGCCGGCTTCCAGAGTTCCGCCCATGCATAATGTCAGACTGAGAAAAATTGCCACAACTCTTCTCTTCACGATAATCCCTCCTGATCATGCTGCTGTAAATAATTATTGTATCTGTTACGTATCATTCGCCCAGTCCGCCTTCGATAAGAGCCACAAGCGCATCTATCGCAGCCTGTTCATCCTCACCCTCGCAGACCAGTGTGATCTCATCCCCGCTTTTAACACAGGCACCCAGAACACTCAGAACACTTTTGGCATTCGCTGTACCTCCGGCATACTGAAATGTTATGGACGATTTGTATTTTATTGCCTCGCCGCACAAAAGCCCTGCGGGACGAAGATGAAGCCCTGACGGGTTCCTGACCGTTACCTTATAACTTAACATTGCTGCTGTCTCCCTTTATATTACTTATCCTTCAAGCCTTGTCCAAAGCTGTGATTACTTACTGACTGCTGCTGTCTACATTGGAAACCTTGGAGATTTTGATCTCGGCGGTTACATCCTCCAGCAGCTTGTAGCCTTCCGGAAGGCTGATTTTGATCGGTACTTCGTAGCTGCCCTCCTCCCAGTCATCCATGGAAAGTGCTGCTCCTACCGACTTCAGATCAAATTGGGAAAGATCTCCATCTTCCGCCTGCACCTTCAGTTCAATATCCGCAACTTCAAACGCCAGCTGCAGATCATCAGGCAGACCCTTTACTTTGATATCCTCTGTCGGGAAGCTGTATATCTTACTGCCCTCCGGCAGGATATTGACTGTGATCCAGAGGTCCGTACTGGATCCAGATGTCAGCTTAAGGCCATCCGGAAGAAGTTCTGACAGGTTTACTTTCTTTTCCACGTCATTGCTCTTTCCTGAAATATCCACATTCTCATTATCAAGATAAATAGTATTTCCCTGAAGTTTCAGATTGTTCAGTGCTTCTTCACTTCCAGCTACGCTGAAAGTCTCCGGTACTGTCGTGACACTGTCCACAACATAACCTTCTGCCGGTTCTCCCGTATATCCCGCACTGATCCGTATATCAGAACGCACCTTCCAGAGCTTTGCCGTGACATTAACCTTTCCGTTGTTGTCAAATTTCAGATAGCTCATGGAATTTGATGAAAGTGTATCCTGATTCTTATCTGTGATGGTCAGTTCTGCGCCTGTGATCGTCGTATCCTGGTCGATTCCCTCAAGCTTTGAACTTACATCCACACTCACACTGTCTATCTTACCAACTAGGGATTCCGGTCCTGTAATACGGACTTTTTCCGGATTTGCGGTAAGCGAAGCAACCTCCAGCCCCTGTGCAGGCTTGCTGTCATCACTGGTAACGTTGATCGCAAATTCCTTGGTCACCTTTTTTTCCAGATGGACACTTAGATTCTGCGGTGACACCTGGATATTCTCTGGAAGTATCCCGGAACAGGTTGCTGTAATGGGGATCATTACAGGGTCTGTATCGGTAGACTGAGCCTGCTGCAGGTCTGCAACTGCCTTAATATCACTTGAGGTGAGACGGTTGACTATCTTCCGCTCACCTGTAATATAAACACGTACTGAATTTTCACGATCATCCTGCATGACCATCTTGCCCAGCTGATCCACATAAGCTTCATTGATGATCTGCACATCTGAGATCACAAAGCCTTTCGTAATGATAGGGTCATCAACATTTACTACGATCAGCCACACCAGGATTCCCACAATGATCGACATGATTTTCAAAGGGATGTTCTTAGTCAGATTTTTCTTCATGTTTCACTCTCCCTTTCAGCAGATTTCTCAGCTTACCGTTGTCAACAACCTTTTTATTCTGAGCAGAAACAAGTACTTCACGAAGCTGCTTACTGTTAAGCCCTCTGGATAACTCACCGCCTCTGGCCACAGAAACCTGTCCTGTCTCTTCCGAAACAATGATCGTAAGAGAATCCGTAGCTTCGCTGATACCCACACCTGCTCTGTGTCTTGTTCCCAGCTGTTTACTCAGTTCCATATTATCTGAAAGAGGCAGATAGCAGGTTGCTGCTACTACGCGGTTCCCCCGCACGATCACCGCTCCGTCATGAAGAGGTGTATTATGCTCAAAAATATTGATCAGTAGCTGACTGGTAAGGATACCGTCAATATTGATACCGGTTCTCACATATTCATCAAGCCGGATCTCTTCCTCGATTACGATCAGTGCTCCGGTCTTAACTTCACCCATATCAAAACAGGCCTTTACCAGTTCGTTGATAGTCTTGTCATTGAAACGCTCCTGCACTTCCCTGCCGGAATCAAAGGGAATAATGTTGGAAACAAACTTCTTCTGTCCCAGCTGCTCCAGCGCCTTTCTCAGCTCCGGCTGAAAGATTACGATCACACCGATCACCAGCACATTAGCCAGGTTCCGGAAGATCCAGAGGATCGTATTCATTTTGAAGATATATGCGACCAGGATAAATCCAAGGACGATCAAAATGCCCTTCAGAAGGGTATATGCACGTGTAAATTTGATCCATGCCATAAACTGATATACAAAAAAGGAAATCAGTCCGATCTCAATGATATCTATCACGCCAAGTCCCGGAAGGGAAATTTTCCCAAGATATCCGACCACAACTGTCAGCACATTCTGCATAAGTCTCCTCCTTTCTTCCTGAGCTATTCCAATCGTTCCTGTTTAAAGATCCTTCAGCGATTCCTCCAGCTGTTTTTCGAAATCGATCTTGTCCAATCCCTGCGGTTTCTCACTTACTGTATTTTCGGAAACCATATCCGGCATCTTTACTGTATGCATTTCGTTCTTCTCAGGAAATACATCATCACTGAAAGACACAACATTGTCTTCTTTTTTTTCTTCTTTTACCGGCTCCGCATTGATCTTTTTGATGCTTCTCTCAGAAGTGGCGACCGTTGCCTTCGGAACGGCTTTTACGTAGTAATAGTACTCATCATCCTCATATTCCAGACGTTCTGTTCTGCTGTAATCTCCGCCAAAAACAAAGAACTCCAGAACAAATCCTGCCAGTACGGAGATCACTGTGGACAGGATCATCGGCACCATGGCTACCGTAATACTAATGCAGAAATCTCCGGCAAGGATAACCAGGATATAGATCACGCCGCCGGCAATGACAGCGATCCTCCATGCATAATCAAACGCCCGTGTTCTCAGAAGGTTCACAAACAGGATCACTACCACAAACGCGATCACCGTGATCCACATTGCCCAGTTGTGGACAAGTCCGTCAGAGATCAGCTTCAGTTTTTCTGTGATCTCTGCGGCAGGATCACTGAGTGCCGCCGACTGTGCATGTACAAACCGTATAAAATAATAGATCACAACACCGCATCCGGCCGGAAGCGCTGACAATGCACTACCCAGCAGGCCTGCTCCGATCGGCATAAGTGCAGGAACACCAAATCCGAAGGAAAGTGGTGTAAGGATCATTGCAAGATTCTGTGACCTGCTGAATCTTAGGAACAGGATCAGCATAAACAGAATAAGAAGCAGCATAAATCCTGCCGTTTCGATCCCGACTGCATAACAGTGCCCGATCATCAACGCAAATCCCATAAACATCATCACGGAAACCGGAAGGATCGAACATACAAGCGCCAGGATCAGGACAACAAAAATATTATCCAGCTGTTTCATGTAGCCCATATTGCTGTTGATCCAGAGAAAATAGGCAAATGCCAGAACAAACTTCAGGACCGGCAGTATATATACTTCATATTGTCCGTAAAATCTTTTGATATTCTGTTTGATCTCAAGTAAAGCTGTCATTTTCTATGTCCTCCTGCATTTCTCCGGACCGGATTTCTTTTTTCCTCCCGCCCGTAGATTTTTTCCAGTCTTGTAAGATCCTGATAATATTCCCTGACACTTTTTTTTGCCCGGAAATATTTCACAGAATACTGGATGTAGGTCAGTATCGAATATACAACAAGCACGATCAGATAACCGACGATGATATAGATCCCAACCTCGACCAGATTAATCTTATTCACATTATCCATAAGATATTCGCTGAAATATGCGGCAACGCCTGCAAGTCCCAATATATATCCGATCGTTACCAGAAAAAAGTTTCTGATCAGTGCAAGTCCAATATAATCACTTCGATAATATCTGCTCACCGGAAGATACTTCCTGCCTTCTCCATGCTCATACATGGCCAGACGGTTCATGATCTTCACTTTTTCTTCATTTACCATAAAAATAACTCCTCATAAGCTTTCTTTATCAGGAAAATCCCCGATATATGATCTGCATTACGCTTTCCATACAGTTATACTGTTTAACTGCAATCAAATTTATTGTAGCATAGTTCCATACCTATGAAAAGTGTTTTTTCGGCTGTTTCATGCCCTTCCTGCGCATATTGTCAGAAAATAAACTTTCTCTGCACCGGCCTCAAGAAGACACATTGCCATGGCATCTGCCGTACTTCCTGTTGTGTATACATCATCCACCACAAGTACAGAAAAACCCGGGATCTTTTCGGTTACCTGATATGCATTTTTCAGGTTCTGACGCCTCTGTATGGCATTAAGTTTTTTCTGAGATCTTGTGCTTCGTATCTTCTTTACCAGATGCTCATTCCATGGGATCCCCGTAAGAACACTGAGCCTTTCTGCCAGATATGCTGCCTGGTTAAAACCTCTCATCCTTTTTTTTCTGGGATGCAGAGGAACGGGAACGATCAGATCAGGCTTCCACCGTTCCAGATATTTTTTTCCGAAGACGCTCATTGCCTTTGCATAAAAATCCCCATATTCCCGACATCCGTAATACTTAAATCGTACCAGAGACTGTCTCCAGACCTCTCCGTACCAGAAAATACTTCTGCCCTCCGTAAAATGATGGGCACCCTTGCGGCAATCTTCACAGTATTCCTCTTCCATTTTTACCGGTCTTCCGCATTTCATACACCTGGGACCGGATATAGGCCTGACCTTTCCGGAACACTCCGGACAGATCAGCCGGTCTTTTTCTTTCAGTATCTGATGACACAGCGGGCATTTTTTCGGGTAAAGCATGTCCAGTAAAAAATCTGCTGTTTTTTTCAAGAAAGTCCTTTCTCCCCGATGGCGCTCTCTTTCTGTTCAGATTCATCCAGCTCCCGGATCCGTCTGTCCAGAGAGCTGTATCTCTGCTGCTGTTTTTCATTACGGATCATCTCCGCAAAAGTGGTCTCGCTGCCTACTACGGTAACACATTTTCTGGCTCTGGTCACTGCTGTATACAGAAGATTCCGATTCATCAGCATCCTTGGTCCGGAAAGGATCGGAAGGATCACTGCCGGATATTCTGAGCCCTGGGACTTATGTATGGTCACTGCATAGGCAAGTTCCAGTTCCTCAAGCTGTTTGAAGGAATATTCTGCCTGTCTGCCATCCTCAAATTCCACGGTAGCCGTTTCCGCAAATTCATTGATCTCCGTCATAATACCGGTATCTCCGTTAAACACGCCCACACCTTTATCCACAGGAATCTTGTATCGTCCAAGGATTTCCCACTCCAGCTGGTAATTGTTCTTCACCTGCATCACCTTATCCCCTTCACGGAAAAGGCGCTGTCCGATCTCTTTCTCCTTTTTCTTTTCATCCGGCGGGTTCAGATATCTCTGAAGTATCTGGTTCAGCCGCTCCACACCTAAAAGTCCCTTACGCATAGGCGTGAGCACCTGGATCTCATAGGGCTTTGCATCTACATAACGCGGAAGCTTCTCCTGGATCAGTGCGATCACCACACGGATAATGATGTCCGCGTCATATCTTTTCAGAAAAAAGAAATCCCGGCTCTTGTTATTGATGGTCACCTGCTCGCCCCGGTTGATCTTATGTGCATTCACCACAATATCACTTTCAGATGCCTGGCGGAAAATCTTTTTCAACTCTACTACCGGAAAACAGCCGCTGCGGATAATATCCCTCAGAACATTTCCCGGGCCTACACTGGGAAGCTGATTTTCATCACCTACCAGGATCAGTCTGGTCCCTGCTGTCACTGCAAGAAGCAATGAATGCATCAGTGCGATATCTACCATGGACATCTCATCAATGATGATCACATCCGCTTCCAGCGGATTCTCCGAATTCCTGTCAAAATGAACTGCACGGCCTTCCTGCTCTTCCTCCGGCATTCCATTCAGCTCCAGAAGTCTGTGGATCGTCTGAGCCTCGTATCCGGTAGCCTCTGTCATTCGCTTGGCTGCACGGCCGGTGGGAGCTGCAAGCCGCAGCTCAGCGCCTTCCTCTTCAAAATAACGGATAATCGCATTGATCGTTGTAGTCTTTCCGGTTCCCGGCCCGCCGGTCAGAATGAACAGACCATGACTGGCAGCTGCCGCCACTGCCTGTTTCTGCATTTCATCTAACCGGGTTCCTGTCTCCTTTTCGATCCTGTTGATCCGTTTCTCCATCATCTCCTCATCTTCCGGGCAGAGGATGTTCAGCTCACAGAGCATTCTGGCTGAATTCAGCTCAAGATAATAATATCGTGTGGGATAGACAACTGCACCGTCTTCTGTTTCTTTCAGGATCAGTTTCCGGTCTACTACCATATCCATGAGATGTTTTTCCATGTAGGAGGAATCTACTCCCAAAAGTCCGGATGCCCTGGAAAAAAGTTCCTCCTTCGGGAGATAGATATGGCCTTCTCCTGAAGCCTGTAGGAGAGTATACAACATTCCGCTTCTTATCCTGTAATCTGAATCTGTATGGATCCCGATCCGGGAAGCGATCTCATCTGCGATACGGAATCCCACACCACTGATATCCTCTGCAAGGCGATACGGATTCTCCTGCAGGACTCCATATACAGTCTGCCCATATTTCTGATAGATCTTTGCGCCGAGATTCAGTGATATCCCGTATTTCTGGAGAAAGATCATAGCGCGGCGCATATCTGCTTTCTCCGTCATCTGTTCTGCGATCTCCATGGCCTTTTTTTCGCTGATTCCCTTGATCTCAGCCAGCCGCTCCGGCTCTTCCTCTACAATACGCATAGTATCATCACCGAAACGACGTACGATCCTGGCTGCCAGTGCCGCTCCGATCCCCTTGATCGCACCGGAACCCAGATAACGCTCCATGGCCAGTGCATCCTCCGGCATTTTTTCTACGTAGGAGGCTATCTGAAACTGCTTGCCATACACCGGATGTGTTGTATAATTTCCGGAAGCTTCAATGGCAGCCCCCTGGGTGATCGCAGGAAATGTCCCCACACAGGTCAGTTCCCGTTCCTCTTCCATCCCTTTCAGTACCATGACCGTATATCCATTATCTTCATTTCGGAAGATCACATGATCTATATATCCTGTAACTGTCTCACTCATTTTTTTCTCCATCTGTAAACCTCTGATAACAGCAAAAGGCACTGCAGCTGCAGCGCCTTATCTGTATGAGTTTCCTGCGGCAGTCTCTTCTCTGACCCTGTGCCGTCCAGACGACTCATAACGGTTTACATCCTTGACATGATTTCCGCATATTTTCCTGTTCCGGCAGCCACTACAAGCATTGCATCCTGCACAGTCAATGTGCTGACTCCTGTTTTCTGCTCGATCAATGCATCCATTCCATGCAGCATGGCACCTCCGCCTGTAAGAACGATTCCTCGGTCCATGATATCTGCCGCCAGCTCCGGCGGTGTTTTCTCAAGAACGCCATGGACTGTCTCTACGATCTGTCCGGTCGTTTCCCGCAAAGCGGTCCGGATCTCCTCAGAAGTCAGTGTTGCCACCTTCGGAAGTCCTGTGATGATATTTCTGCCCTTGACCTCCATCGTGCGAAGATCCGCTTCTTCACTGGCTGTTCCGATCTTGATCTTGATATTCTCCGCTGCATCCTCCCCGATAAAGAGGCTGTGCTTCTCACGTACATAATTCATGATCGCATGATCAAAATTATCTCCTGCAACCTTCACAGATGCGGAAACAACCACACCTCCTACGGATACGACCGCAACATCCGTGGTCCCTGCACCGATGTCCACGATCAGATTGCCAAATGGCTTGGTAATGTCTACACCTGCCCCGATAGCAGCAGCAATGGGCTCATCCACAAGAAAAACTTCCCTGGCTCCTGACTGATAGGCAGCTTCCTCAATTGCTTTACGCTCAATCTCTGTGATCCCGCTCGGAACACTGATGCTGACTCTCGGCTTCCGGAACGCTCTCCGTCCCATAGCCTGTGAAATAAAATATTTCAGCATCTTTTCCATTACATTATAATCTACGATCACACCTCTTCGGATTGGCCAGATCACTTCCATATTGGAAGTCAGATGGCTTGCCATCTGTCTGGCTTCCTCACCGATTGCTCTGATCTTCTCTGTATCTTTATCATAAACAACCACAGAGGGCTCTCTTAAAACGATTCCCTTGCCTGTGGAAAACACCAGACTGTTTCTGGTTCCCAGATCGATTCCAATATCCTTTGCCGGCATAAATCCTCCCGCCTGCGTCATACGCATTCTGTATGCTGACGCATTTATGACTTATTCTGTTCCGGTCTGTGCCGGAACGTTCCCGCACTTCATTATATACAAAACCACAGAAATTGAAAAGAACTTTTACCGGTTATTTCTGTTCCAGATATTTTTTCACATATTTACCGGTGTAGGAAACCGGATTCTCTGCTACTTCCTCCGGAGTTCCTCTGGCAATTACCGTTCCGCCTCTGTCACCGCCTTCCGGTCCGATATCAATAATATGATCTGCCGTCTTGATCACATCCAGATTGTGCTCGATCACGACCACCGTATTGCCACCCTCGGATAATTTCCGCAGAATGGTAACGAGTTTATTTACATCATCAAAATGGAGCCCCGTGGTCGGCTCATCTAATACATAGATGGTACGTCCTGTACTCCTGCGGCTGAGTTCGGTCGCCAGTTTGATACGCTGCGCCTCTCCGCCGGAAAGTGTCGTAGACGGCTGTCCCAATTTTACATAGGATAAACCTACATCATAAAGGGTCTGGATCTTACGATGGATAGATGGCACATGTTCAAAGAAATGTAAGGCTTCTTCCACCGTCATATCCAAAACATCATAGATAGACTTGCCCTTGTACTTGACCTCCAGGGTTTCGCGATTGTAGCGCTTGCCACCGCATACCTCGCACGGCACATAGACATCCGGCAGGAAATGCATTTCGATCTTCAGGATACCGTCGC
>OIXR01001066.1_pt1 | contig 20839 bp, 12 predicted proteins | sample 1587831 | NCBI WGS metagenome assembly OIXR01 (sample SAMN03283263) | human gut metagenome | biome: human-associated habitat; material: feces | host: Homo sapiens | place: USA | collected 2013
CGATGTCCCCGCGAAGCGTTGTTACTTGTTGTAAAAGTTGTTCAAGTTGTTTTCCATGTGTCCACGTCGAATCACTCCATTTTCGAGAAGAACCCTTTTTGATTATCCCATATAGACAAGAATGATTGTCGTGTTTGAAGAGATCTTGCCCAATATTAGGATTGTTACATTGTTACGTTTTTGATTTCTGATAACGCTTTAACGTTATAACGTTTAACGTTTTTGTTTTCGAAGGAAGCAAGCGAAGAAGCAAGGCTGGACGAGAAAGGATGGAAAGACAAGAAGAGAAAGGACGAAGCGGCAAGAAGAGAAAGGACGGAAGACAGGAAGAGAAGGGACAAAGCAGTAAGAAGAGAAGGGACGAAGCGGGAAGACCCATTAATACAAATTACAAACACCCTCTCCAAAGACATTATGATAAATATAATATTTATATATACTATATAGTATTATTCGTATTATACATAATTTATCCTGTACTAAGGAAACTGTTTTTCTCATGCCTCAAGCTACAAGCCATTTTCGAAAACGTTAAACGTTAAACGTTATCATGTAAGAACGGACCTCCACAACAGGGGTGTCTCTGCAAAACCTGGGCCGACTGAAAATCAAAAACGTAACAATGTAACAATGTAACAACGCAACTTTGGGCTGAGGCAAGCGTAAGTTACGACCAAACGCAGTCGTAAGTTATCTACAAGCACGGACGTAAGCAACCCTCGGCAAGGTTCCTGGCCAAGACCACAAAAAACGGAAGCAAAAAGAAGGATTGTTTAGGCAAACGCCACCAGTCCAATGCATTAGACCCGACGACTCAAAAAATGATTTCGCTACAAGCCTCTCGTCCTCCCTCCAAAAGGGGTCGAACTATCCCATCATGCTAAGCTAAAGACCCTCAAAAGGGGATGAAAACCAAGAAAAAACGCCTCGTTAAGATTATTTAACGGTAGCCCCCCTATTTTTGCAATGTTTAGTAAATTTGCACCCGAGAAGCAACCATTCTCCTCGCTTTGCGCACCTTTTGCCACACCTGAAGGCGACCACAAGGGACACGCATCTGAGCAAGAAGACACTAAGAAAAAATAGTGATCAATAAACATAGTAAATAACACCAAAGAGAGAACATTAAAACGATGAGAACAACTACATCACAACAAGGCAAGCGCTGCACTTGGTGGCGCTGCCTGAGTAGTAGTTTCGCCACGGCGCTCCTTGCAGCAGCTCCCCTTGTAGCATCTGCTCAGACGGGCGACGCGACGCGAAACGACGGAATGGTCGGAGCAGCCACCCTCAAGGGTCAGACTAAAGACCAGATTCTTGCGGCCAAAGTTGCTGACAAGGAGGTCGGATCGTTCAGCGATCCGAGCAAGGTCTTTTTCTTTTACAACGTAAAAACGGGCAAGTTCCTCAGCATGGGAGGCTATTGGGGTGTGCACGCCTCGCTAAAGGACACCCCCGTCGCCTTTTGGGCTCAGAATGGAAACAGCAGCGCCATCAACTTTGCCCAAGACCTAAAAACCAAGCAGGGCAGTCAGATGAGATGGGTGCCCTCCATCTCTAATTCTGAGACCGACGAAGGCGTATTCCTTGACCGAGGCGACAAAAATCAGGCCGGATACAACGGCTGGTTCCTCGAAGAGGTAAATGACGGAACGGGGCTCAACACCTATAGGCTCTACACCCGTACTTTTAATACAGATATTTCGAGCAAAGTCTATCTCTCGGCGCTTGGTGACGTTGCAGCACAAAAGAACTGTGATGCGGACTCAAAAAGCTACCTTACCAAGAGCGGACTGTGGGACGAGCACACCCTGTGGCGTATCATTTCCTTGAAGGAGATTCAAGATTTGATGGCTGAAGCGTCCGAGAATCTGACCGACCCGCTTGACCTTACCTTCAATTTGGCTTGCCCCGGATTCGATCGTGGCCGTATGGACATCGATGCTTGGAAATCGGTCGGCACAAATGTCGCCGCAGGTGGCTACGCAAGAATCGGACTGGAGCAATGCTACGACAAGTTCGTACCCACCAATAGTGTAATGGACTTGACTCGCAATGGCGACGACCAGTACGAAGGCGCGTTGGGCAAAGAAAGCTCGAAATCCAACTATGCCTTCCCGTACAAAGGAGACCAGCCCCAAAAGTTCACTAACGGCAAGGACTACAAGCGCCACATGGCCCAATACTTCTGTATGGACGTACGCGGCGTGCACGGCTACATCTACCAAAAGCAGAATGTAACGAAGCCTGGCACCTACGTCATCGAGTGCAAGGGCTACGCCAACACCCCGAAAGCCCTTCTCTTTGCCGGTATTGGACAAAACAATGGCTCCGGTTTGGTCGAGGGCACCAAGCGCACAACCACGCTGAACCAGGTCAGCAACATGTCGGCGGACGAGCAAGCACGCCTCCACGTGGACGAGCTGAACATGGACTATGCGGGCAAGGAGTTCTACGAGTCAAGCAAATATGCCAATAGCGTGATCGTACAGGTGACGCAGGAGATGATTGACCAAGCTGGTCAAGAGGGTGTCAGCATCGCCTTCGGTCTCAACATTGGCGATGGCAGCCAAACTCCCAGCCTCAACGACTGGACTGTATTTGACGACTTCCGTCTGATCTACGTAAGCAACACGAAGAATGAGGACCTCGTTCTCGACGAACTTCGTGGCGACTTGGAGTATCTGAAGAATGGCATTACCTACAAGAACCGTGTGCTCCGCCTTGCCAAGACGTTCAAGCAGAACAGCTGGAACTCCTTCGTGCTGCCCGTAGATCTTACGGTCAAGCAGCTTCGCGATGCCTTTGGTGGCACCGTGCGCCTTGCCAAGCTCGATAACCTCACAGACACCGAGCTGCAGTTCGAGACCGTAACCCTCGACGGAAAAGCCGACAAGGATATCGCTCTCGTGGCTTACCAGCCGTACATCATCTTCCCGTCCAAGACGATGGAGGACCACAATAATAGCCCCTACACGGCCACCATCGCTAAGAATGGAAGCACGGATAATCCCTATAAAGTAACGATCCAGGCTCAGCGTTTCGAGATCCCCAATGTCACGTTCGCGAACAACGCGAACAACGAGAACGACCTCAGCAACATGGACGAGTATTGGACGACGAAGCTGACTCACAACGTGGGATCCATCACGGCCTACGGCACCTTCGTCCGCACCTTCGACGAGGAGGCTACACAGGACAAGACCACGGGCAAATGGAGCTTCTCCAGCAGCAAGGGTACAATCCGTCAAGGCTACGACGACCTGGTGGGAAGCTACTTCTTCGACTATGGCAATGTATATTACACCGAGAACCCGGATAAGGTGCGCGGCCTGCGCGGCTTCTCTTGCTGGTTCAAGCCCAACACGAACAACGGCACGAAGCCCGCAGTCTATCTCGACGGCGTGAAGCAGGAGACAGAGTTGACGTCTATCGGCGAGCTGATCGTAGGCCCCGAGGCTGCGAACCGCTACGGCAAGAACAATGGTGTGTATAACCTCCAGGGACAGCGTGTCGGCAATACGACCGAGGGTCTGCCCAGCGGCATCTACATCGTCAACGGACGCAAGCATGTGGTAAGATAATCCTATCAGACAAACTTCAAAAAGGACTTAAGAAAAATGAAACGTAAATATATCAAGCCCACCACATCCGTGATGAGGGTGGAGACGCAGAACAACTACTGTGCTGCTACGTCTTGGAGCGTACGCGACGCCAGCGGAGAAATACCGTCCAACGCCGACAGGGGTTATGTCCTCACGGACGAGGACGAAAGTGTAAACACTTACGATCCTTGGAACAGCAAAAACTGGTAGTCTGCGCGGCATAAGGCCGTCGGAAACAACTACCTACGAGATTTGAGGAACCATGGACGGAAACCAGCAATGGCATACGTCCATGGTTTTTGGGCTTCTATCCAGACTTAGTCGCCGTTTCGTATCGGGAAACATTTCCGCATCGTCCTTTTGCCCAAGAAGGCTACTTTTTTCATCCAAGAAGGCTATTTTTTCAATCACTTGCATCATCACAGTTATCACCTTATATGAGAAAGAAATATACCCCACCCCAGTCTCAGACGATCCCGCTCGACGTGTCAGGAAACATGATGGACATCATTGCCTTCAGCAAGCCTGGGGGCAAAGGCAATCCGGGCACGATACGCATCCAAAAGCGTCCCGACACCATCTTACCCTTCACGCAGGAGGAAGAGGAGGAGGAAGACAACAGGACCGACGCAACTCTTTGGGAGTTTTAGCATGAGACAAAGCCAGTCTATGGTCGCCCCCAAATAATCAATCACCGAAAACAAACTAACATGAACATCCTACTATCTCTGTTGGTGTCGTCAGTCTATATTTTCAACGCGCAGGGGCAATACCTCTGCATCGGCGAGGACGGCACTCCCACGCTCTCCGACACACCCGTGAGCCTTGAGGTCACACGGGTGGACGAAGTCGCCAACGCCGGGCGCATCCATCTCGACGACACGGGCATGAAATGGATTCTCAAGCCCTCCGCGGAGCACACCTACACCCTTGGATACCAGGTGGGAGAAGCCAATGCCACCACCTTTGTCTATGTGCGCTCGGGCGCCATGGCCACCACGTTTGAAGAGCCCGACGCCACCTTCCTCGATGGCCAGTGGGCAGTATCTACGGGCGAGGAGAGCCAGCCCGTCTTCCTCGACGAGACGGCTGACTATGTCTGTCCCCAGTTTTACAAGCAGCATGTCGATGTCACGCTCCAGCGCAGCCTGGTCCAGCAGGAGTGGAACACGCTCTGCCTGCCGTTCCCACTGCACGCGGATCAGGTCAGCGCACTTTGGGGTGAGGGCACGCGCGTGGCTGAATACAAGGGCGACACGGGCGACAAGCTCCTTTTCACCACCTGCGAGGATATTGAGGCGGGCGTGCCCTACGTCCTGAAGCCCGAGCGGGTCAGCGAAGACAACGTCTATCGGGTCGAGGGTATTGACATCAGCTCTTGGGACCGCGGCAACTGGTCTCGCGAGACCGTTGCCGATGGCACCCGCTTCATCGGCTTCTATGGTCCCACGATCGTTCCGGCCAACGCCTACGTCTTCGGCGACGGCGACCGGATGTATTGTCTCGAAACCGACATGGGAGCCAATGGCTTCCGTGGCTATTTCCAAAGCAACGATCCGCAGGCTGCCGATCGCAACCTCGGCTGGACAGTAGAGGATCAGGAGGTCACCTCCGTCCCGCAAACCGCACCCGTGGTCTCACGCCCTGCCGATGGCGCCGCCTTCAACACGGGTGGCCAACTGGTGCGCCGCAAGGGTTCTGCCGAACCACTTGCCCCCGGCCTGTATATCGTCAATGGTATTAAAATCATCGTCAAATAAGTCTCACACAATGAAAACTACACAACACATCCTACTGTGCCTTCTGCTGTGGGCCTTCTCCGCTGCCCATACCCTGGCAGCACACACCGATGCCGAAACGAAGTTTATCAAAGCGGGGAGCGACTTCTCCGAGCTGGACGTCTCCAAGATTCCCAGCGCCCAACTGTGGATGCTCTCCACCGACGGAACTGCTTCTGGCAAAAACTTCAAGATCGATTTCTCAAAGAAGAGCCTGGAGATAGTCCTCGACGTCTCCGCTTGCACCTCCGCCCTGGAGAACATCATCTCCTTCGGAAAGAAGATACAGGACTGGAAGGGCAACAACCTCCACTTTTATTATATCCCACCCACCTACAAGCTGCCTTACACTTCCAGCAGGAGACAAACATTCAACGAGCGACTCCGCGGAAGCTGGGTCAACACGTGGAAGAATACGCAGACCGAGTTGGACGTGGAGCTTGATGACGACACGAAGATCCTCACCATCCATCTGACCAAGGATGGCTTCTATGTCAACGGCGTGCTGCAACAGGCTTCCAGCTCGGCTATCTCTGCCTTGTTCTCCTCCGGATCTTCCACCATCCAGATAGGTAGCGCCGAGGGGGAAGTCCGCAGCCATGCCGTCTGCAAGCGCGTGCGCCTGATAGACTATGTCGATATGAGCAAGACAGACAACATCGCCGCCTGGACCAGCAATGCACAGAAGTTTGAGGACCACAAGGAGGCTGCCCATACCACCTTCCTGCCCTATCCCTCCACGGAGCAGCTCCGTGCAGACGCTATCCACTACGATGCCCCTTGGCTGCCCACCGACGAGACACGCTCGCTGGTGAGGAGCCTCAACAGTAGCGAGAACGGCAAGGAGTGGCAGTTCTGCTATGTCAAGGGCACAACGAGCGGACCCGCAGCCAGCAAGTTCTACGCCAAGGACTTCGAACAGTCGCCCTACTATGTAGCCAGCCAATGGAAGCCCATCCGTGTGCCGCTCTCCTGGGAGATGGCGGGATACGGACGCCCTGTCTATACCAACATCGGCTATCCCTTCGAGTACAATCCGCCAAAGGCCGTGGCCAGCAAGCGCGAGACCAACGAGAACGACAACAATGCCACGGGCTTCTACCGCCGCCAGTTCACGCTCGACGACTCGTGGCGAGACAAGCGCGTCTTCCTCCATTTCGATGGCGTCTATAGTGCCGCTGCCGTTTGGGTGGACGGCAACTACGTCGGCTACTCGCAGGGATCCAATACCGACGCGGAGTTTGATATCACCGCAGCCCTGGAGAAGCAGGCCGACGGCAGCATCCGGACGGGCAGCTCGGCAGACAACGTCCACCAGCTCTCCGTGCGCGTCTATCGCTGGTGCGACGGATCCTACCTCGAAGGGCAGGATATGTGGCACCTTTCGGGCATCCACCGCGACGTCTATCTCGTCGCCACACCCAAGGTCTTTGTAGCCGACCACGTCATCACCACCGACAACATGGCCGCAGATGCTACCAGCGGCACGATGCAGGTCGCGCTCACCATCGACAACCGCGACCGCGTGGCAGGTGCCAACAAGACCATTGCCGCCACGCTCAGCGACAAGGAGGGCAACGTGGTAGCTACTGGCACGGCTGCATACCAAAGCAAACAAGACAACAACGGAAGACAGACCCTGACCGTGAGCCTTCCGGGACTCGAGGGTCTGCATCCTTGGAGTGCGGAGTCTCCTTATTTATATAATGTGACGGTGAGCCAGCGTGCTGCCGACGGCACGGAAGAGATGGCGTTCAACACGAAGTATGGTTTCCGCACCATCTCGCTGACGAAAAATCCGAACGTCGTCTATGTCAACGGCCAGCGTGTCTTCTTCAAGGGTGTCAACACCCAGGACACGCATCCCGAATACGGACGGGCCATCGACGTGGAGACGATGATGAAGGACCTGACGATGATGAAGCAGGCCAATGTCAACACGGTACGCACCTCCCACTATCCGCGCCAGCCGAAGATGTACGCCATGATGGACGCCCTGGGATTCTATGTGATGGACGAGGCCGACGTGGAGTGCCACTATGACTGGATATGGGGATGGAGATTCTTAACCAAGAGACTCACCTCAGACGGAAACTGGACCGCTCAGTATGTGGACCGCAACGTGCGCATGGTGGCGCGCGACCGCAACCACCCCTGCGTCACGTTCTGGTCTTTGGGCAACGAGTCGGGAAGCGGCCTCAACTTCGAGAAGGCCTATGCGGCCGTGAAGGCCCTCGACGCCCGCCCCATCCACTATGAGGGTACGACCAACTGGGGCAACGCCAGCACTTCGGACCTCTATTCCAGCATGTATCCCACGGTGGACTATGTGGCAAGCAATAAGAATGGTGTCAAGGATCGTCCCTACTTCATCTGCGAATACGCCCATGCCATGGGACAAGCCGTAGGCAACCTGAAGGACTACTGGGAGGCCATAGAGAGCAGCACCGGCATCATTGGCGGCTGCATTTGGGACTGGGTGGACCAGGCCATCTACCGCGTGGAAAGTGGCTCTGGCATCGTGGCCGACAAGACCAAGAATGGTTTTCACAATTGGACCTCGGGCTACGACTACAATGACATCGCACTGTTTGGAGTTGGCTTCCAGGGCAACTTCCTCAACAACGGCCTCATCACGCCCGACCGCGCCTGGACTTCCAAGCTCACCGAGGTGAAGAAGGTCTATCAGTATGTGGCGTTCTCCGACTTCGACGCGGCCTCGCGCTCAGTCTCCCTCACCAACAAGTATGCCTTCACCACCATTTCTCCCGACCGCTACGACCTCGCCTTCCGTGTGTTCAAGGATGGACGGCTGGTGGAGGAGGCTACCGTCGGCAACTTCGACGCGATCGCGCCGGGAGCCTCGGCACGCATCACCCTGCCGCTGAAGACCGTGACCGACGAGGCGAGCGAGTATCTCATCAATGTCGAGCTGCGCATCAAGGAGGACTGCGCATGGGCGGAGGCTGGCTACAATATCGCCGATGAGCAGTTTGCCCTGACCGCGCGCCCAGCCTGGACCGCTCACACGTCCAAGGGAGGTTCCCTGACCATCAGCGGCAACACCGTCTCGGGCAACGATGCCGAGGGCAACGCCTATCGGATGGCTTTCGACGACAGCGGCAAGATGACGGCGTGGACCTATGCGGGCAAGCAGATTCTGCACACCAATGCCAATGGCACGATTGCTTCGGGAGCTGCGCCCGACTTCAATAGCTGCCGAAACATCGACAACGACAAAGAGAGTACCGGTACCGCAAATGTAGGATGTGTCAATTCGTCCTCGACCAAAATCATCAAGGCTTTGACCCGAGACGAGGCTACGGGCTGCGCCACCATGACGGTGCAGGGCAATGCCAAAAACTGCCAGTACACCATCCGCTACACGTTCTATCCTGATGCCACGGTTGACATGAAGACGACGTTCTCTCCTTCGGGGGCTACACGCCGTCTGGGTCTCGGCCTGCAACTGGCTCCTGGCTTTGAGAATGTGGAGTTCTATGCGCGTGGTCCGCGCTCCAACTATTCCGACCGCAAGACGGGTTCCTACCTCGGACGTTTCACCACCACGGTCGATGATATGGTGGAGGAGCAAATCCACCCACAGACCTACGGCGACCATGATGATCTGCGCGAACTGCTGCTCAGCAACAAGGAGGAAGGACTCACGCTCATAGTCCAGGTCGATGGCAAAGCCTCATTCTCGCTCTCTCACTTCGATGAGTCGAAGTGGATAGAAGAAGGCAGCGACCTGTGGAAAATACCCACCCATTGGTACGACCTCGTGCGTAAGCCCCAGGTGTTTGCCCATATAGACTATTGGCAGCGCGGACTGGGCAACAACAGTTGCCAAGGCGACGTGGTCCTGCCGAAATATGAGTGTCCCACCTCAGGCGACCATACATACACTCTGCGATTGAAACCCAATCTGTAGTTGCAACTTGGTTGATCTGATTCAACGATCGCCTTATTCAACATTTGCAGCCCACGGGGAAAAACAGACACTTGCCTGTTTCCCCGTGGGCTGCTCTGTCATCATAACGGTCATGAGAAAAGCGGAATGGCAATTCTCATTGTTACATTGTTACATTGTCACGTTTTTGATTTTTGATAACGCATTAACGTTATAACGTTTAACGTTTTTGTTTTCGGAAGGCAGCACAACACAAACCATGCTTCGCCAGGACAAAATCTGCAGGAAAAGTCTTCCACTAAAAGGCGGTTGTTCGTTGAAAAGATGGTAAATATCTGCCACATAGGGGGTTGAAAACCAAGAAAAAATATCTTGTTAAGCTTATTTAACGGAAGCCCCCCATTTTTGCAATGTTTAGTAATTTTGCACCCAAATAGATTGTGCATTCCTGTCAGAATCAACCTGTCGCCCTACCTGACGGCGAACAAACTGGGTTAGAACTGAGTATGGAGGCACTAAAAACAACTGTGATCATTACTAACATCTAAAGAGAGAACATTAAAACGATGAGAACAACTACATCACAACACGGCGAACGCTGCTTATGGCGGCTCAGCTGGAGTGTTGGAATCGCCACGGCATTCCTCGCCGCTGCACCCTTTGTGGCATCAGCACAAAGCAACATCGCAACGGGCGGCGGAAATTCAAGCGCTACTTACAGAGGCATACACGACCTCGTGGGACACACCTATGAGGACCTCAAGGCGGGAATCACCTCTGAGTGCTCCTACGACGAGCCGACCAAAGTATTTTTCCTCTACAACGTGGGAACGGGAAAATTTCTTAACATGGGAGGCTACTGGGGTACGCATGTCTCTTTGAAAGACTACCCGATGCCACTTTGGACAAGAAATGGAACGGTAGGAGATGGTTTTTTTCACGAAAACCCGCTCAATTTCTCCACCATAGATGGTCATCTGACAAAATGGGTAAACTCCAATAGTAATAGTAACACCGAGACCGATGCTGGCGTATTCCTCAATTGCAAAGAAGACAACCAACAATATGGTTACAATGGCTGGTTTTTTGAAGAAACCGTCTCTTGGACCGATACCGACGACTTTTTTGGCAAAAAGAAGAAATCCTTCAAGATATACACCTTTGCAACTAAAGACAAACCCTCTTTGGGCACAGAAAAGCTATATCTCTCCGCTTTATCCCAAGATATAGCTACGTCAGACAAAAACTGTGGAGCAAAATCAAGCTCTGACCTTTCTGATCTTGACCAGACATTCAAAGACCACGACGTATGGCGCATTTTCTCCCTGCAGGACCTCTACGACCTGCAGCAAAAGAACAGCGAGAATCTGGACGAGCCGATCGACTTCTCCTTCTTGCTGAAGTGCCCAGGCTTCGAGCGTGCAAGAACGGATATCGACGAATGGAATGTATTTACCTCTTCCGTCGCTGCGGGTGGATTCACCCGTATCGGTCTTGAGCAGCTCAACTACAAGACTGTTACGGAGGTATCGTCTGCAGCGGCTCCCCTGTCACGCGGCACGGACGAAAACTACAACAACGGTGGCTTTGCAACGTCATCTTCCTATACATACACTTTCCCCTATTCGGGCACTACCGTCCAAAACATCAATGATAAGAAAGACTACCTGCGCCACATGGGTAAGTTCTTCTGCATGGACGTACACGGCACGCATGGCTACATCTATCAGAAGATGTATGTGAAGCACCCGGGCACCTACGTCGTAAAATGCAAAGGCTACTCCAACACGCCGAAAGCCCACCTCTTCGCAGGTGTCGCAGGCAAGGATGGTCAAGGCAAGGGCTTGTTCGACGGTTCAAAACGCACGACCACGCTGAGCCAAGTCAGCAACATGACTGAGGCCGAGCAGTCTCGCCTCCATGTAGCAGACAAGAACATGGACTATGCGGGTAAGGAATTCTACGAGGCGAGCAATTATATCAATAGCGTGATCGTAGATGTGACGCAGGAGATGATCGACCAAGCTGGTCCCGCCGGAGCCTGCATCGCCCTCGGTATCTACATTGGCAACCCCAACGAACGCAATGAGACTCCCGATGCCAACGAGTGGACTGTGTTCGACGACTTCCGCGTGCTCTACGTCAACAACGTGAAGGGCAAAGACCTCGTGCTCGACGAGCTCCGTGGCGACCTGGACTACTTGAAGGAGGGCGTCACCTATGAGAACAGCATCCTCCATCTTGCCAAGACGTTCACCAAGGATCGATGGAACTCCTTCGTACTGCCCGTGGATCTCACGGCCGACCAGCTTCGCACGGCCTTTGGCGAGAACGTGCGCCTTGCCAAGCTCAAGACGCTCACAGAGACCGAGCTGCAGTTTGAGACCGTAAACCTCGATGAGAACACCAATATCGCTCTCGAGGCTTATAAGCCGTACATCATCTTCCCGACCAAGACGATGGATAAGTACAGCCCCTATACAGCGACCATCAGCAAGACCAAGAAGGTAATGATCCAGGGTGAGCACTTCAAGATCCCCAACGTCACGTTCAAGATGACTGCCGACAACAAGAACGACCTCTCGTATATGAATAAGGACGCAAACGGCAAGTATCTTTGGACTTCCACACTCTCCGATGGCGATGAAACCATCAAGGCCTACGGCACCTTCGTCCGCACTTTCGATCCAGGTGCCACACAGAAAGAGGAAACGGGCATATGGAGCTTCTCCAGCAGAAGGGGAGAAATCATTCCAGGCTACGACAACCTGGTGGGAAGCTACTTCTTCGATAATGGCGACGTATATTATACAGAGAACCCGGAAAAGGTGCGCGGCCTCCGCGGCTTCTCTTGCTGGTTCAAGCCCAACACGAACAACGGCAAGAAGCCCGCAGTCTATCTCGACGGCGTGAAGCAGGATGCAGAGTTGACGTCTATCGGCGAGCTGATCGTAGGCCCCGAGGCTGCCAACCGCTACGGCAAGAACAATGGCGTGTACAACCTCCAGGGACAGCGTGTCGGCAATACGACCGAGGGACTGCCCAGCGGCATCTACATCGTCAACGGACGCAAGCATGTGGTAAAATAATCCAATCAGACAAACTTAAAAAAGGACTTAAGAAAAATGAAACGCAAATATATCAAGCCCGCAACGACCGTGTTGATGGTGGAGACGCAGAACAACTACTGTGCTGCTACATCTAATAAGTGGATTGTAGGCAATAAGTTCTACGACAACGGCGAGGTGGATGTGGCCAATCCCGCCTCCGACAAGGGCAAAATCATTACGGACAAGGATCTCGCCGAGCACGATTACAATCCTTGGAATCCCGAGAAGTGGTAGTCCGCACGGCCTAAGGCCGTCGGCAACGACTACATAATTATTTATATTAGGACGATGGACGGAAGCCGCTTTAGTTGGCTTTCGTCCATTTCTGTTTGAGCGAGAAGCCTCTGGTGTTTGAGCAAGAAGCCTCTGGTGTTTGAGGGAGTAGCCTCTGGTGTTCCCCCACACAAAAAACCTCTACCGAGAAAATCGGGTAAAACGCTGCTCCATTTCAAAGTTTCTTCTTACCTTTGCACTTGCACCAGATTGCCACACGCTGCCTTCGGCCGCGCATGGCGATCAACGAACGATATTAAATCAAACTAATCATGGAAGTCGTGGCGGAGGCTGTCCTTCCCACGGGTTCGCCTTTTAACTAAGACATGGAAAAAAGAAGAACTTTGAAAAACTGGATTATCGCCACCCGACCCTGGGCCTTGCCCGCCTCGGTGATGCCGATTCTTATCATGTGGGCCTACCTCTACAGTCAGAGCGACAACGGCGCGGCCCACATCAACTGGCTCAACGCCCTGCTCTGTCTCCCGCTGCTCTCCATCGTCCACTCGGGCGGCAACATGGTGAGCGACTACTTCGACTTCACGTGGGGCGTGGACACGAAAGCCTGCAGCAATGGCGTGACGTGGATACACGACGGCACGTTCCGCCCCAAAGAGATCCTGCGCTATGGACTGGTGCTCGTGGCGTTGGCCGTGCCCATCGGCGTGTTTCTGCTCTACAACTCGTCGTGGTCGGGATGGTGGATCGGACTGGCGGGCGTCCTGCTCGCTTTGGTCTATCCCTGGATGAAGTCCCACCACCTGGGCGACATCAACATCCTCGTGAGTTTCGCCCTGCTCCCTGCCCTCGGCACGTTCTTCGTGGCCGTGGGGGCCTACGACCCGCAGTCGCTGCTGATGATCCTGCCCATCGGCCTCATCACAGTGGCCATCCTCCATGCCAACAACACCCGCGATGTGAAGACAGATCTTCAGGCCGGGCTGGGGACCATCACGACCTCGGTCTCGCTGATGAACGCCAAGGCCATCTATACCTTCGAGATCTTCGCTCCCTACGCCCTGGCCCTGCTCTATGTGATCCTGCTGGGACAGCGGTGGACGCTGCTGGCGGTCGTGCTGACGTTGCCCCTGGCCCTGCGCAACGTGCGGACGATGATCGAGGCAGAAGACGACCTGCCCTACCGAGGCATTCAGCGACTCGACCAGACGACGGCGCAGCTACAGATGGCCTTCGGCCTCCTCTACGCCTTGGGCTTCTTCCTCGGCAGTTGGCTGGGAGTATAAGAACTTATATATATAAGAAATGAGAAAGACCATTGCTGCCGTCCTCATCGCAGCCCTGCTGTGGTTTGTGATGTTCTCGCCCTGGACGGCGCCACACATCAACTTCTGGTACACGATGACGTGTTCGGCCCTCACCCTCACCACGCTCTCTACGGTCTGGTGTAGAGAGTGGCTGAAGGACCTGAGGTTCTCGCCCCGCGCGGTCGCGGCGGGACTGTCGATCGCCTTCGTGCTGTGGTGGGTGTTCTGGACGGGCGACAAGGTGTCGCAATGGATGTTTGGTTTCGCCCGCGGACAGGTGGACATGATCTACTCCATGAAGGGCGGCACGCCCCCTGCCGTCATAGCCGTCCTGCTCCTCCTCGTCATCGGTCCGGCAGAGGAGATCTTCTGGCGCGGCTTCATCCAGCGGCGGATGATGGCGCGCTGGGGCGCCAACGCGGGACTGATAGCTGCCACGGCCTGCTACACGCTCGTCCATCTGCCTTCGCTCAACTTCATGCTGATCGTGGCGGCAGGAGTCGTAGGCGGCTGCTGGGGCCTCATCTATCGCTTCTTCCCGCAAAGCCTCACGGCCCTCATCATCTCCCATGCCGTATGGGACGCCTGCGCCTTCGTCCTCTTCCCCTTCTGACAGGATGCAAAAAGGGGAAAGACCCACGGTCCTTCCCCTAGTATTTTCTTGCGAAAAAGAATTGACAGTTATGCGTTGACCGCATCGCTGAGGTCAGCACCAGCCTTGAACTTCACCACCTTGCGTGCGGGGATGACAATCTTGGCACCCGTGGCGGGGTTGACACCCTGACGCTCGGGACGCTCGTTGACCTCGAAGGTACCGAAGCCGACCAGCTGCACTTTCTCGCCAGCTACCAAGGCATTCTTCAGTTCGCGCAACGTGGCGTCCAAAGCATCCTTGGCCTCAGCCTTCTTCAGACCCGAGCCGGCCGCAATCTTCTCGATTAACTCTGTTTTGTTCATAACTTTTCTTGATTATCGATTAATATATATTGATTCAAACGCTTGTGGGTGCAAATATAAGAGAATAGTTTTACAACACAAACTAAATTTCGGAAAAAGTGACGAAAATTGCGTAAAAAAGCGTATTGAGGGGGCTCCGTGTGCAGTTAATGAGGATTTTTTCGTAATTTTGCACGGTATAATCAAAAAGAACAAAAATGCTCACGCGCGAAATACCCGCAGTCACTAAGAATCTGCTGATCATCAACTCCATCATGTTTATCGCCACCTGGGTGACGGAAAACATGGGGATAGACCTGACCGGCTTGCTGGGACTGCACTTTTTTCTGGCTCCTGACTTCCACCTCTACCAGATATTCACCTACATGTTCATGCATGGTGGCCTCGGGCATATCTTCATGAACATGTTTATGCTGTGGATGTTCGGTCCCGTGATGGAGGCCTATTGGGGATCGAGGAAGTTCTTTTTTTATTACATCATCTGCGGCTTGGGCGCAGGCTTCTGCCAGGAGCTGGCACAGTTTGGACAGTTCTACATCATCTGCAATGAACAAGTGCCTGGCTTCACCTTCGCCGACACCATGATGGTGGTGCGGGCCAACCAGGGTTTGCTCAACCTCTGGACGACAGTAGGCGCCTCGGGTGCGCTCTACGGCATCCTCCTGGCCTACGGTATGTACTTCCCCAACGAGCGAATGTTTGTCATTCCCTTCCCCTTCCCCCTCAAGGTCAAGTGGGTAATCGCCGGTTCCATCGCCCTGGAACTGTTCTCGGCCATTGCGACCACCAACGACGGCGTGGCCCATCTGGCCCACCTCGGCGGCATGCTCTTCGGCTACATCCTCATCAAGTACTGGCGCAAGCATCCCTTCATGGAAGGCAACGGCTTCGGAAAGCACGGAGGAGGCTGGCAGAACACGGGCCATAAGCGCAAGAGCTGGGGCGGATTTGGCAAAAACTGGGGCGGCTTCGACGTGCTCAAAGGCAAGAAAAACGCGGGCGAGACCACACGACAGGAGACCGACTGGGAGTATAACGCCCACAAGAAGGCTACCCAGGAGGAGATCGACCGCATCCTCGACAAGATACGAAAGAGCGGCTACGACAGTCTGACGAAGGAGGAGAAGCAGACGCTCTTCGACAGTAGCAACAACTAAGGGCTGCGCACGACAGAAAGGGTTTCCCCGAAGCCGAGGATTCTTCCGCGGAAGCGGGGAAAACTTCCTCTGAAACGGGGAGAAATAGCACGACGTAACCATTATAAACACGACGAGAGAGAGAACGCTATGGAGAAATTGAGAAAGGCGATGCGCCTTCTGCTGGTGGTGGCCAACTTATTGGCTATCATAGCCTTGCTATTGGTGGGATACTCCGACCTGCTCCAGCCCGAGGCGTGGCCCAAACTGAGCAACGTGGGACTGCTGATGCCTGCCGTCATCCTCGCAAACCTCTTCTTTCTCGTCCTCTGGATACTGCTGCGCCCACGCCTGCTGTGGCTGCCCGTGGCGGGTCTGCTGCTGGCCTTTGTCCCCATCCGCCAATACACACCCTTCAATCCCACGGAGGAGCCGCCCCACGGCGCTTTGAAACTGTTGTCATGGAACGTGGCCATGTTTGAGGGCTACGTCACGAAGGAAGGAGAGAAGAGCGAGATGATGCGCTACCTCCTCGATAGCGACGCCGACTTCATCTGTCTGCAGGAGGCCACGGACAAGGGCGACAGTCTCTCGCCCCTGAAGTTGCTGCGACACAAATACGCCTATACCGCCTTCATCCCCAAAGCCTCGGAGACCGGCCACGGCCTGTTTCTGGCCTCGCGCTACCCCATCCTGAGTCACGACTCCATCCCCTACCACTCCCCGGGCAACATGAGCGTGGACTTCCTCGTCAATGTGGGCGGCCAGAAGGTCTGCATCATCAACAACCACCTCCAGTCCTACGGCATCTCGGAGAAGGAGCGCGAGGACTTCCACCATATCCTCCAAGGCGACGTGGAGGCCGACACGGCACGTATCGAAACGCTCCAGCTGATCGAGAAACTATCGAAGGGAACGACCCGCAGGGCGGCCCAGGTGCGCATGGTGGCCGCACGCATCCAGCAGCGCCTCAAGGAGGGGCTGCCCGTCATCGCATGCGGAGACTTCAACGACACCCCCATCTCCTACACACACAGAACCCTGTCGAAGGGACTGACAGACTGCTACATAGCCTCGGGCAACGGTCCCGGACGGTCCTTCAACCGCAACGGAATCTATACACGCATCGACCATATCCTCTGCTCCGACTTCTTCAAGCCCTATGGCGCCAAAGTCGATGATAGTATCCACACAAGCGACCACGACCCTATCTTCTGCTGGTTGGAAATGCGGCCAAAACCTTAAAAAAATGACATTTAAGGCCGAAAGTTTTCCCAATATGTGAAAAAATCAGTATCTTTGCACGTTTGTAGTACGTTCGTGTCTCTTTTACGAGGCAGGACGGGCTATGAATGGGCGCTTTTTAGCTGATTAAATTCAAAAACAACAATAAAAATGCAGAACAAAGGACTAGTAATTTGCGTGGCCGTCTTGCTGACGCTCGCAAGTATCTTCTACCTGTCTTTCTCGGTAGCCACCAGCTACTATGACAGCCAGGCCGAGAAGATCAAAGATCCCATTGCGCGGCAGGACTACAAGGACTCCGTGAAGTATCTGGGCATCTACTCTTATCAGAAGTGTCTGGAGACACAAATCGGCCTCGGCCTTGACTTGAAGGGCGGTATGAACGTCATTCTGGAGATCTCCGTACCCGACGTCGTCGATGTGCTCGCTGACCACAAGACCGACCCGGCCTATGTGAAGTCGCTCCAGCAGGCCAAGAAGGAGGAGGAGACGAGCCAGCGCGACTTCATCTCTCTCTTCATCGACGCTTACCACAAGAACGCGCCGGGCCACCGCCTGGCCGAGATCTTCGCCACCCAGCAGCTCAAGGGCAAGGTGAGCACGCAGAGTACGGACGAGCAGGTGGAGAGCGCCTTGCGCGCAGAAGTGACCGCCGCCATCGACAACTCCTACAACGTGGTCCGCAACCGTATCGACCAGTTTGGCGTCGTGCAGCCCAACATCCAGAAGCTCGAGGGACAGGAAGGCCGACTGATGGTCGAGATGCCGGGTATCCGCGAGCCGGAGCGTATGCGCAAGCTGCTGCAGGGTAGCGCCAACCTGGAGTTCTGGGAGACCTACAACAACCAGGAGATCACGCCGTACCTCGTCCAGCTGGACCAGCGTCTGGCCAATGGCGACAACGGCACGGAGAAGAAGGACACGGCTGCCACTGACGGCACGAAGGCTCCGGCCAAGAAGGCTGCCTCCAAGCTGCAACTCCGCGACAGCCAAAACGCTGCCGCCAACGCCGCCAAGAACGAGACCGACGCCCAGCTGCGCCGCGACCACCCGCTGCTCTCCATGCTACAGACCATCCCGGGCGAGGCCCTCAGCATCGTAGGCTATGCCAACGTGCGCGACACCGCCGCTATCAACAAGCTCATCTATAGCCACCTGGCCAAGCAGGTGCTGCCCAGCGACCTGAGACTGCTCTGGAGCGCCAAGCCGGCCGACGGCCTCAACCAGAAGAACGTCTTCGAGCTCCACGCCATGAAGATCACTACGAGCGACGGACGCCCCGTCCTGGAGGGTGACGTCGTCACCGACGCCAAGGACCAGTTTGACCAGTATGGCAAGCCGGAGGTGAGCATGTCCATGAATTCCGAGGGTGCGCGCGAATGGTCGGCCATCACCAAGGCCAACCTCGGCAAGGCCGTAGCCATCGTGCTCGACGGCGTAGTCTATACCGCTCCGCGCATCAACAGCCAGATCGACGGCGGCCAGTCGTCTATCTCGGGCAACTTCACCATCGAGGACACCAAGGACTTGGCCAACACGCTGAAGTCTGGACGTATGCCGGCTCCGGCACGTATCGTCCAGGAGGAGGTCGTCGGTCCTACGCTCGGCGCACAGTCCATCCAGCAGGGTCTCATCTCCTTCGTCATCGCTTTCGTCGTCCTGATGATCTACATGATCCTGATGTACGACATCATCCCGGGTATGATGGCCAACGTGGCGCTGCTCGCCAACCTCTTCTTCACGTTAGGAATATTGGCCTCGTTCCAGTCGGCGCTCACCATGCCGGGTATTGCCGGTATCGTGCTGACACTGGGTACGGCCGTCGATGCCAACGTGCTGATCTATGAGCGCATCAAGGAGGAGATGAGAGGCGGCAAGGGCATCAAGGAGGCCCTGGAGGCAGGTTACAAGAACGCCTTCTCCGCCATCTTCGACTCCAACCTCACCTCGCTCATCACGGGTATCATCCTGCTCGTCACGGGTACGGGTCCGATCCGTGGTTTCGCCACCACGTGGATCATCGGTCTGTGCTGCTCGTTCTTCACCGCCGTCTTCCTGACCCGCATCGTCTATGAGAAGCAGATGGCCAAGAACCGCTGGCTCAACCAGAAGTTCTACACCTCCATCAGCAAGAACCTGATGCAGAATGTCAACTTCGGCTTCATGAAGATGAGCAAGAAGAGCTTCACGCTCTGCGGCATTGCCGCCGTGGTCTTCATCGGCAGCTTCGCCATCCGCGGCCTCAGCCAGAGTATCGACTTCACGGGTGGACGCAACTATGTTGTGACCCTCAACAAGGCCACGGAGGTAGAGAGCGTGCGCGAGCTGCTCGATGGCGCATTCGTCAACACTACGGGTACGGACGCTGGCAAGCAGGCCACTACTTCCGTCATCGCCCTCGGTACGGACGGCAAGACCATCCGCGTCTCAACCAACTACAATATTGAGTCCAACGACCCGATGGAGGACGACCGCGCAGAGACCATCCTCTACAACGCCCTCCACAAGGCTGGCTTCGTCAGCCAGGCCAACGTAGAGGCCTTCAAGAACCCGGACATCCGCACGGGTGGATCCATCATCAGCTCGGCCAAGGTAGGACCTTCTGTGGCTAAGGACATCACCTACGGCGCCATCATCAGTGTGGCCCTGGCTCTGTTCTTCATCTTCCTCTACATCTTGCTGCGCTTCCGCAACCTCGGTTTCTCCGTTGGTTCTATCGTCGCTCTGTTCTTCGATACCCTCACCGTGGTTGGTATCTACTCGCTCTGCTGGGGCTGGATGCCGTTCTCGCTGGAGATCGACCAGACCTTCATCGGTGCTATCCTGACGGTGATCGGCTATTCTATCAACGATAAGGTGGTGGTCTTCGACCGAATCCGTGAGAACCTCAAGTTGCATCCGAAGCAGGATCGCGAGACCCTCTTCAACAGCTCTATCAACCAGACGCTGGCCCGTACGATCAACACGTCAGCCTCTACGCTCATCGTGTTGCTCTGCATCTTCTTCCTGGGTGGTGAGAGCATCCGCAGCTTCTCCTTCGCCATGATCCTCGGTGTGGTCTTCGGTACGCTCAGCTCCATCTTCATCGCTTCGCCGGTGGCTTACATGGTGCTCAAGCGCAAGACGATCGACACCAACGAAGTGGCCAAAGCATAACAGAATGGTCAAGCCTGTAGCAAGGCTTACTCCACGATAAAGCAGACCCCGTTGCCTTCCCTGGGCAACGGGGTCTCTTGTTTTCATATTACATTCTCTTTTCTCCTATTACATCCTCTGTTCTCCTATTAGTTCCTCTGCTCTCCTATTAGTCTCTCTGCTCTCTTAGTTAGTTCCTCTACTCTCTTAGTTAGTTCATCTTCTCTCCTATTAGTCTCTCAGCTCTCCTAGTTAGTTCCTCTTCTCTCCTAGTTAGTTTCTCTTTTCTCCTATTATATAATATACTCAAGTTTCGCATGTAAGCTCCACACGCCCTGAAAGGGCAGAAGCTCCTAGCCCAGGGCACCGCCCTGGGTATAATAGCAATCAGCAAGGCGCCCTGTAAGGGCAAAAGCCTTATA
>OIXR01001152.1_pt1 | contig 19609 bp, 8 predicted proteins | sample 1587831 | NCBI WGS metagenome assembly OIXR01 (sample SAMN03283263) | human gut metagenome | biome: human-associated habitat; material: feces | host: Homo sapiens | place: USA | collected 2013
CTGGTACATATCCAATTGAATCTTCATTATTTACCCTTTCTGTTAATTATTGTGTATTTAGATTAATTCCTTTTTCTTTATAGTAGGATTCTGCACCTGAATGAAAAGGAATTGTAATGTCGTCAGTGGCAAATTTTTCATCAATCTGAAGATCCAGGGATGTTGAATACTGGAGTTCTTTTGATTTCTTGAAGAGCATTTGCGTAAGCTGTTTAACAAGAGCTTCTGAAATAGAGTCTGATGTTATAAGAACAGACTTTACTCCAATTGTGTTTATATCTTCATCCTGTCCCTTATATGTTCCGGCAGGAATAGTATAACGACTATAAGAACTTGAATATGTGAGCATTTTGTTGATAACTGTGTCATCAATAGGAATAATGCGAATGTCACATTCTCTTGAAAGCTCATCAATAATTGTAGTTTTTAATCCGGCTGTACAGAAGAACGCATCAATGTCACCTGACTTAAGGCTATTAGCAGCATCAATGTAATCCATATTCTTAGTTGTAACAATGGAAGAAGGCATACCTGAAAATTCCAATATCTGATTGGCGTTTAATTCAGTACCTGATTCTTCTGCTCCAATACTTACTGTATGACCGGAAAGGTCGTTAATTGATTTAATATCTGAATCAGCCTTTACAACAAGCTGACATGCTTCGGTATATAATCCTGCAATGGCACGCAGATTGCTGTTCTTCTTGTAAGCGTTGTTAAGCAAATCAGCTTGGGCAATACCTAACTCAATATAGTTGTCAGATAAAAGTCGCAGGTTAGCAGATGAACCTGCAGTGGTTCTAACTTCAAATTTATAATTATCATATTCCTCATTTGCCAGTTCAGTAAAAGTGTTAGCAAAAGAGTAATACATACCACCAATATCAGCGGCACCGAATCGGATAGTATTTCCCGAAGCACGGCAACCACTAAGAATTAATAGTGTTAAACATAGCAGAATACTAAGCTTTTTTTTCATGTATTCGCTCCTTTCTGTCGTTTTCATTATATTTATTTTACAATGAAATTGCCTTTAAGAAAAGAAAAAAATATAAGATATATTAAAATAAACAATAAGACAAAAAAATGGTATAATTAAATTACAGATATTTACAATTTTCAGGAGGTACAAATGAGTAAAAGAGTAGTTAATAAAATAGTTGCTTTTACATTAATTATAGCTACGGTAGTGTTTTTCCAAGGAACAGGTAATAGTTATGCGGATATTCCAAAAGCTACCACGCCGAATCCAACCATATCAAATGTTGTAGTTAAGACAAATGAGCAGGTAACAAATAAGCAGACAACAAACAAGACTAATGTTAAGGTTAATGTTAAGAAGATTAGCATAGACACGGTAACAAGAAAGTCAGGAACTATTTCTGTTTCATGGAAAAAGAATAAAAAGGCTAATGGCTATAGAATCCAGTATTCTAATGATAAGGATTTCAAGAACGTAAAAAACAAAAATGTAAAAAGTGCATCAAAGACAAAGACTAAGATTGCAAAAGTAAATAAGTCTAAGAACTATTATGTTCGTGTTAGTGCTTACGTAAAAAAGAATAATAAAAAATATTATTCTGAGTGGAGTAATGTAGCAGAAGTTATTGCATGGAATACTAAGTGGGAATTTGCAAAAAATTCAAAGATTCATACTGATTCACCTACATTATATTTCTCTAATGCAGCTAAAAAGAAAAACAAAACAGTATGTGTAAATGCAGGACATGGAACAAGAGGCGGAGAAAGTGTTAAAACTTTATGCCATCCTGATGGAAGTAGCAAGGTTACAGGAGGAAGTACAGGACAGGGAGCCATAACTGCTACATCTATTAATGGTGGAACAACTCTAGCCGATGGAACAAGGGAGGCAACAGCCACACTTAAACTTGCTATGACTGTTAAGAAACAGCTTTTAAAAGAAGGCTATAATGTTCTTATGGTTAGAGAAAGCGATGATGCACAATTAGATAATATAGCAAGAACAGTTTTTGCTAATAATAATGCGGATTACCATATTGCATTACATTATGATTCAACATCTTCTAATAAAGGAGCTTTCTATATTAGTGTTCCTAACAACAACAAATATAGAAGTATGTATCCTGTTTCAAAGAATTGGAAGAAACACAATAATTTAGGAAAGAACCTTGTAAACGGAATGAGAAGTGCCGGTGTTAAAATTTATGGCAATGGTTCCATGGCAATAGATCTTACTCAGACTTCTTACTCAACAATACCATCTGTAGATTTGGAAGTGGGAGATAAGAGAAGCGACCATTCAAGCAAAACGTTAAAGAAGATTGCAATAGGCATTGGAAAGGGACTAAACAAAATTAAGTAAAAACTTAAAATAATTAAATAAATTCATTAGATAATTAAAAAAATAAAATATATACTTGTGTTTTCACTTAATAAATGATAGACTTCACGTCAACAAACAAGGGCGTTTGGCTTTATGGCCAGGCGCCCTTTTCGATGCCATAAATACTTGGACTGAAATTTATGGCATTGAAATGTTTTGGTACACAAGATGAGAATTAAGAAAAATATGTTAAAAGAGCAGGAGGTATTATTGCATGAATGCAGGAGACACAGGTTTTATGTTGACTTGTGCGGCTTTGGTATTTTTTATGACACCGGGGTTGGCATTTTTCTATGGAGGTTTAGTAAGAAGAAAAAATGTAGTTAACACTATGATGGCAATAGTTATGATTATGGGATTAGCTGTTGTTATGTGGGCATTGTTTGGATTTTCATTAGCATTTGGTGGAAATCATGGTGGAATAATAGGAGATTTCAGATGGCTTGGCTTAGAAGGAGTTGGATGGGGCACTGGACCTTATTCAGATTCAATTCCTAATTTAGTATTTTGTGCATTTCAGATGATGTTTGCAATTATCACACCGGCGTTAATTACAGGTTCTGTTGTAGGAAGAATGAAATTTAAAGCTTTATTCATATTTGTGGCAATATGGTCAATAATAGTTTATTATCCGTTAGCACATATGGTATGGGGGCAGGGGGGACTTTTGGCAGAATTAGGTTCTGTAGATTTTGCAGGAGGAGATGTTGTACATATCAGCTCAGGAATAACAGCATTGGTACTTGCAATTATTCTTGGAAGAAGAAAAGGTTATGAGAGAGCGACATACAGAATACATAATATTCCATTTGTTGTATTAGGGGCTACAATACTTTGGTTTGGATGGTTTGGATTTAATGCAGGAAGTGCCTTGAAAGCAGACGGACTTGCGGCGCATGCATTTATGACATCAGCTATTGCATCGGCGTCAGCATTGTTATCATGGATGTTATTAGATGTAATAAATGACAGAAAAACAACTTTGGTAGGAGCCTCAACTGGTTTGGTAATTGGTCTGGTAGCTATTACACCGGGAGCAGGATTTGTTCCAATTTGGTCATCTTTTATAATTGGTGCTCTTGTCAGCCCAATATGTTATTATGGAGTTATACTTATAAAGAAAAAATTAAAAATTGATGATGCATTAGATGCATTTGGTTGTCACGGAATAGGTGGTATATGGGGAGGAATCGCAACAGGTATATTTGGAAAAAGTTCTATTAATCCGGTAGCAAAATGGGACGGATTAGTTTATGGCGAATGGAGGTTATTTGTAGCACAGATAGAAGGAATACTTATTACAATTGTAATTGCAGTTGTGGGAACCTTAATTTGTGTAGCAATAGTAAGAATATTTACAACACTTAGAGTAACAGATAGAGAAGAAAGAATTGGACTTGATATATCACAGCACGGTGAAAATGCATATCCAAGTTTTAATGGTATGGATCAGTAATTAATTAAGAGGAGATGATATTCTATGATAATGAAAATAGATGCAATTGTTAGAGAAGAAAAATTTGAAGATGTAAAAAATGCATTAATGGAGATAGAAGTTAATGGTCTTACAGTATCTCAGGTAATGGGATGTGGCTTACAGAGAGGCTATAAAGAAATTGTCCGTGGTATGGAAGTTGAGCCACAGATGCAGCCAAAGGTTAAATTTGAGATTGTTGTTTCTTCAGAAGAGTGGGCAGAAAAAACAATAGAAGCAATAAAAAAAGCGGCTTACACAGGGGAGTTCGGAGATGGAAAAATCTTCAGTTACCCTGTTGCCAGTGCCACAAAAATAAGAACAGGTGAAACAGGGTATGATGCTGTACAGTGTCAGGAATAAAGCTTTATATAAAAATATTTAAGTTAACAAGTCATAGTTTTGTATTGTGTAAAAAATGCATGCTAAACTATGACTTTTTTCTTTAATAAAGAATGTTGGAAAAAAATTCACCTTTTTAAGTAAAATAATTGAATTGAAAACAAAGCTAAAAAATGTTATATTGTAATTTATGTAGATAAGTATGTATTTTACTATAAAAAAGGAGGAAGAATTTTGAAAAGGAGAGTAATAATAAAAAAGGCAATAGCAGTTGCAGTAACAATGTCATTAATGACATGTTTAGTGCCTAATGGCTCAATTACAGTTAATGCTGCATCGAAAAAATCAATGTTAAGCAAAACTAAAATTTCAGTAAATGTTGGAAAGAAGAAAACAGTAAAATTAAAAAAAGCAAAATATAAAGTAGTATGGAAAATTATATCAGGAAAAAAGAATATATCAATAAAGAAAAAAGGAAAATATAAACAGAAAATACAGATTAAAGGTAAAAAAATTGGTAAAGCAAAAATAAAGGCTGTATATGGAAAGAAAAAATATATTCTTAAAGTGACAGTTAAGGGAAATAATAAAGAAAATATTTCTAAAAACGTAGAAACACCAAAGAATATAGAAAACACATCAAAAACTACGGTTCAAACAACAGAGAAATCTTCAACAGTATCTACAACCGAGGCAAGAGTAACAACAGTACCGACAACAGTAGAACCAACAACAGTGATGCCAACAACAATGGCACCGACAACAGTAGTACCAACAACAGTGGCATCAACAACGGTAATGCCAACAACAGCGATACCAACAACAGCGATACCAACAACAATGGCACCGACAACAGTAGCACCAACAACAGTGGCATCAACAACGGTAATGCCAATAACAATGGCACCGACAACAGTAGTGCCAACAACAGTAGCACCAGCAACAGTGACACCAACAACAGTAGCATCAACAACAGCACCAATTATTCCGGACATGGAAGTAGATGAAAACATCAAAGCACCGGAAGGACTTGTATGGGCTGGGAATAAAGAATTACCATATTATTTTGCATGGGCTAAGGCAAGTGATGTAGATTCATATAATGTTTATGTAGATGGAAAATGTATTAAAAATGTGGTAGATGGAGCGGTTAACTTAGATGCCTCTGTATTTGAAAAAGGTTCAGGAGAATATACAATCTCAGTTGCAGCAGTAAAAGGTAATAAAGTATCTGTTGCAACATCATTAAAATATACATTTTCGCCAGATGGTCAGCTTGTTACAACAGAATCGGAAAAAGTAACAAATACACCAACAGACGCTACAACAGTGAAAACTACAACAACAGTAATGCCAACAACAATAGCAACAACAGAAATTCAAACAACAATAGCGCCAACAGCTCCAAGCCAGGAAGTAGATGAAAACATTAAAGCACCGGAAGGACTTGTATGGGCAGGAAATAAGGAATTACCATATTATTTTGCTTGGGCAGCTACAGATGGAGCTGATTCATATAATGTTTATGTAGATAATAAATATGTAACAAATGTTGAAGTAAGTTCAGTTAATTTGGATAAAAGTGTATTTGAAAAAGGTTCAGGAGAATATACAATCTCAGTTGCAGCAGTAAAAGGCAATAAAAAATCTAATTCAACATCAATCAAGTATACTTATAATAAGGAAGGACAACATGTAACAACAGTGGCTCCAACAGAAAAAATAACAGAAGTTACAACAACTACACAAAAAGAGTTTTATGAAGAGCCGGAAACAGAAGTTCATCCTAAGAACATAAATGTTGACAATTATATGAGGCAGATAGATACTTCAAGTTCAACTAGCATTAAAACAAGTGCAAATGAAGGAATGGAAAAACTTTTTGATGGAGATATAAATACAAAGTTATGTACATCAGATGGATTTCCACTAAGAATATCATGGCAGATGAAAAAGCCAATTATATTGAAAAAATATACATTAACAACAGCCAATGATAGTGAGACTTATTCTTATAGAAATCCAAAATCATGGCATTTGTATGGCTCAAATAATGGAACATCATGGACACAGATAGATACTGTAACAGATAGTGGAATTGAAGCAAAAAATTCAAAATCTTATACATATGAAACAGATATTCAGGAAAGCTATCAGTATTATTTAATACAGTTTGAAGGAAATGGAACAAATTATTATGGATTCCAGTTGGCAGAAATTTCACTTAATGGTGATGTGGCAGATGTTGATAAGGAAATGGGAGAAGATTTATCTTCTTACTATGACAGCATTTTTGCAAGTGCTACAACTGCAAAAGGTAATGGTGATGAAACACCATTTAATTTATTTGATGGACGTAAAGAATCAAAATTATTTGAATTTTCAAATCAGTTTAGCATTGCCTGGAAAATGAAACAGGATACAACATTATATAGTTACAGTTTAACAACAGCTAATGATAATGAAGCATATAAGGGCAGAAATCCAAAATCATGGATATTATATGGATCATCAGATGGAACTAATTGGGAAAAAATTGACACTGTAAATAATAGTGGAATGGAAGATGTTAACTTTAAGACATACAATTACACAGTGGATAAGGTTGGTTCATATAGATATTACAAATTAGATGTTAAAGCGGGATATGGAAGTTCAGTACAGTTGTCAGAAATATCATTGAAAGGAGCCTATATAAGCCCAAGTAAATATGATATTTTGTTTACAGGCGATTGGAAAGATGTAACAGTAGATGGTTATTTGGAAGAACTTACAAAACTGTTCTACAACAGTTATCCAAGATTATACCAGAGATGGGGTAATGGAACAGAACCTACAACTATTACATTTAAGGCTGATAACAATTATGATGGCGTAGCATATTGTCAGGGAACTACAGTATGTGTTTCAACTAAGTACGCTAACAGTCATCCGAAAGATATAGGATTTTTCTCACATGAAATAACTCATTCAGTACAGCAATATAGTGGAAAACTTAATTATGGTGATGATGTAGCGTGGTGGACAGAAAATATGGCAAATTATGGAGGGTTCAGATACTTCCATTGGTCAAATCCTAAATATGTACAGGTTTATGAAGCTACGGATACATCACTTCAGGACTGGGGTTATGAACAGTACGGAAATAATAAATGGTTCTTTGCATATATGGACTCAAAGTATCCAACAAGAAAGAATGCAGATGGAACATTAAAATATGGACTTATTGATAGTATAAATAAATTAATTAAAGACAATAACACCGGAAGTACTTACACAGATGATCCTTATAATACAACAACACCATTTAATAATGTAGTAAAACAGATTACAGGTTATGATTGTATTGAGTCTTTAAGAGAGAGATATGTAGAAGAGTTGCAGCAGGGTACATGGACATTTAAAGGATTTGCTGATTATGAAGATAATTGGCTTACTGAAAATATTGACGGAATACCAAATCCTGAATATCCAATGGTTGGTGAGAAACTACATGGAAATAAAACAGCAACTCAGTTAAATAATACAGTTACAGAAGGAACAAATCTTTGTCTTGGAGGAAAGGTGTATGATTGCTCCGGATATACAAACGATAACGAGAATGCACAAAAATTAATAGATGGAGATTTAAATACAAAATGGTGTGCAACAAGTTCTAATGTAACTAGTGGTGAGTACAAATTAAATGGCGTAAAGCATTGGGTAAAAATTGATTTGGGTCAGGAAAAAGAGTTTAATACATACACGCTTTACAATACAAGAAGTAAGGAAGGTTTTGGAAATACTACTGAATGGGAAGTTCTTGTATCCAACGATGGAAATGAATGGACATCAGTAGATTATCAACCGTCCAACAACAGTGCAGTATCTTCATTTAATATAGGAAACCAAAAGGCAAGATATATAATGATTAAAATATTTACACCTGATGAAGGTGTTGGAACACTTAGATTATATGACTTCCAGTTATTTAACATAAAATAGTGTAAAAAGTAAAAATTTTAACCCTTTTTGTTAAAAAATTAGATTGAGAGAGAACAAGAAAAAGTATATTATTATGTAAGAAGAAATGAAAATTTCGTTTTTAGATTACAAAAAGGAGATTAAAATGAAAAAAAGAGCACTAAAAAAATCAATAGCATTATGTTGTTCGATTACAATGTTAGCAACAAGCATACCATTTACTGCAATAAACATAAAAGCGGCAACAGGAGATTTTTTTGATGAGAACAATTCGGTAATGATTGACAAAGGCGGATATAAGAAAGAAGTCTTTGGAGTTAGAACTGACGACTGGGGAGTAAACTGGACAGATAGAAAAGAATCATTACCTCCATCAAAGGTTTATTTAACTGACAATTATAAAGAGACAGTTGGAACTGTTCCAACAAATGACTGGGCAAGTTCAGTTGTATTTGATCAGTATTCAGAGTCATTGTATGCACATCCTCTTGCATATAGAGCTGCAAGTAATGGTATGCAGATGGCATCACCGGCTGTAGTAGATAGTACTTCTTATGTTGACGGTGAACCAACAGTAGAAAGTTTATTAAATGATGATACAGTAGAAATGGTTGTTGGTGGTGAAAATTTTTCAGCTAAAGATGCTAAGGTGGATAAAACAACAGATTGGAGTTATGAAATTGTAATGGCAGATAATGCAGGCAATAGTTCAATGCGTTCAATTATTGCAAAGGGAACTCCATATGCCTATTATACATTTGATAATGTTACACCAACAATTTCACTTGGTGCAGGTGCAACAGACCTTGCAATAGTAAAAAATACAACATCTTCAAATATAATCGGTGTAAGTTTAAAAAATAAAAAAGATGGGAAAATACATTATTACATGTTAGCAGCACCATCAGGTACAACATGGATTAATGCAGGTGGAAAACTTACAGCAAAGATGCCTTCAGGAAAAAACTATATGTCTGTAGCAATACTTCCTGATGGAAGCAATGAAGCATTTTCTTTATATGAAAAATATGCATTTAACTTTATTACAGATACAAAGGTACAGTGGGAATATTTAAAGAATTCTTCTAAGGTCGTTACTAAATATAATGTAACAACAAAGAATATGGAGAATGGAAGCACAGGTGGAGATACTATTATGGCACTATATCCTCATCAGTGGCGTTATTCTAATTCTAAATATACTAACTATACATACAAAACAATTCGTGGAACAATGAAAACGATTGTTGGAACAAGTTATGTAACTGAAATGCAATACAACGGAATTTTATCTTCATTGCCGGTTACAACTGACGAAAATACAATTGGAAATATTAAGCAGCAGTTAGGATATCTTTATGATTATAGAAAAAACAAAGAAGATCCTAAGTGGATTTGCAATTTGGAAGGTCAGTATGGTGGATTTGACACATATTGGATAGGAAAGAATCTTAATACATTATCAGATGCAATATGGCTTTCAGGTCAGCTGGATGGTGATGATGCGGATATGAAGAATATAACAAATGAAATGGTAGAAGGAGTAGAAAACTATCTTGAATTCTGGTTTGATCCATATCAGGCATATATAAGTGGTGATAACAAGGATGACTATTTCTATTATGATGAAAATTATGGAACATTAATAGGCTATCCATCATCATATGATTCAGACAAGCAGGTTAATGACCATCATTTCCATTATGGATATTGGATTAAGGCAGCTGCAGCAGTTGCAATGAAAGATCCACAGTGGGCTAAAGAATGGGGCGGAATGGTTTATGAGATGATTGGTGATATTGCTAATGTTAATCGTGACGGAAAAGGTTATAATGCTAACAGTCCTACTAAGTATCCATTCCTTAGAAACTTTGATATTTATGAAGGTCATTCATGGGCATCAGGTGTGGCTAATTATGAATATGATGAGAATGGAGAGTTAGTTGACAAGAAGGGTGGTCTTTCAGGTGGAAATAACCAGGAATCATCATCTGAGGCAATTAATGCATGGGCATCATTAATCTTATGGGGAGAAGCAGTTGGAAATACTACAATCAGAGATGCGGGTATTTACATGTATACAACTGAAATAGCTGCAATTGAAGACTATTATTATGATGTACATAATGAAATTTTCACAGAAAAATATAAAGATGCAGGTAATTATAATATTCAGACAGTTACAAGATTATTTGGTGGTCGCTATGATCATACAGCATGGTGGACAGAAAACTCTATTGAAGTAACTACAATTACAATGTTACCAATTTCCGGAGCAACACTTTATATGGGAAAATATAAGGATAAAGTCAAAAACGTTGTAGACAGTATAGATGAAAACAGTAATCAGTGGAAACATTTTGTTTCTAATAAAGAACAGATTTGCAATAATTTCAATAAAGTTGACATGCTTACAGATCCAAAGACTAATCAGGATGTAGTAGCAGAGTATTATGCTTATTATGATCCGGATGGTGCCCTTGCAAGATGGGATATGAGTGATAGTGGAAAAGTTGAAAATGGTGAATCAAGGGCACATACTCTTTCATATATAACATCATTACAGAAGTATGGAAATCAGGATTTTTCCATTACAGGCAGTGAGCCACTTTCACTAGTATTGAGCAAGGATGGAAACAAAACATATGTTGCAGAAAATCATACTGATGAAGTAAAGAGAGTATATTTTACAGATAATACATATGTTGATGTACCAGCTAATTCAAGCTATGTTGGACCAAAAACAGGGAACGGTTCAAATCCAAATGTTGATGAAAGTGAATTGCTAGGAAATACTTCAAAAGTTAACGTGGAAATATATCTTGAAAATTATGAGGGAACCGGATACGAAAAGCAGGAAAAACAGGTTAGCGTAAAAGAGGGAACTACAAGTTATACGTATGAACCAGAGAACATTACGGGATTTACATATGATAATGGAAATAGCAATAATATACTTACAACGGTTGTAAAAGAAGACAATACAGCTACGGTTAAGGCGTATTATAAACGTAATAGCTATACAATTCAGTATGAATTAAACGATGGAACAAACAATGATGCAAACCCTAACGGTTATAGATTCGGAAGTTCAATAAAACTTAATAATCCAACGAGAGAAGGTTATAAGTTCCTTGGTTGGTATACAGATGATAATTATCAGAATCAGATAACGGAAATAACAGATTCTACAGCAGAAAATTTAGTACTGTATGCAAAGTTCCTTGATGAGTCAACTATATCCCAGTATACGGTAGAGTATTATAAACAGAAAGAAGATGAAAGCGGATATGACCTTGTAACTGAAGATACTGAGAGAATAGAAGCTATAATCGGTACAGAGGTTTCTGCAGAGGAAAAGGAGTATGATGGTTATATTCTTAGCGAAAACTCAGTGACTAAGGGAATAGTAATAGCAGAAGGGAAATTAGTTCTTCGCTTATATTATGATATTAAAAAAAGCCCTGAATCAAGAATACAAAGAGGAGCATATGTTGATGAAAATGGAAAGTTAAATTTCATTGCAAAAGACGATGTCAACAGTGCAATTGTATATTATGAAATACTTAATGGAAAAACAGAGGCAGAAGCTTTTTATAAGCAGGCAGTAGAAACAAATGGTGGAAATTGTCCAGGATATCCAATGAATAAGACAGATATTGGATTTAAAAAAATTGTTGATCAGGAAGTGACAGGCGAGCAGTATGTAGTATTTAGATTCAATATTAATGACAAAGAATTAACGGATTGGGTTATTTCAAAAATATCTGATGTTGAAAAAGTGTCAACTGAGACAAAACCAGCGCCAACAACAACGGTAGCCACAACAACGACGATAGCCTCAACAACAGAATCTCCGGAAGTAGATCCAAGTGTTGATGAAAGTATTAAGGCACCGGAAGGGCTTGTATGGGCAGGAAATGCACAGTTACCATACTATTTTGCGTGGGCAAGAGCAGATGGAGCAGATTCATATAATGTTTACGTTAATGGAGTTTGCGTTAAAAATGTAGTTGATGGAAATGTTAATTTAGATTACACAGCATTTACAAAAGGATCAGGAGAATATGAAATAGGTGTTGCAACTGTAAAAGGAAACAAACGCTCAAGAATAACATCTATTATGTATAACTATGTTGATGATGGAAATCACCCAACAACAACGGTAGCGCCACCAACAACGGTAGTGCCACCAACAACGGTAGCACCAACAACAGCAGCACCAACAACGGTAGCGCCAACAACAGCAGCGCCAACAACAGCAGCGCCAACAACGGTAGTACCAACAACAACGGTAGCGCCAACAACAGAAGCACCAACAACAACGGTAGCGCCAACAACAACGGCAGTATCAACAACGAAAGATACAGAACAGGAAACAACTACAAATAATGGTGCAGTAACATCTGTGGAAACATCAAGCACTTACAAAACAGCTGAACAGATGGAAAAAGAAATTCTGGAAAAGAAGGATGATAAGGATTTTGCAAATTCTACATTTGCAAAACTTAGTGTTAGAGTAAAGAAAACAACTAAGAAGTCAGTTAAGCTTGTTTGGAAGAAGATGTCCGGAGCAACAAAGTATGTTATATATGGAGCTAAATGTGGCACATCGTATAAGAAGATTAAAGAAGTAAGCAAGAAGACATTTACAGCTAATAAATTAAAGAAAGGTAAATATTACAAATATCTTGTAGTTGCACAGAATGATAAAGGTGAGGTCTTGGCTACATCAAAATTGATTCATGTAGCAACTAAAGGTGGAAAAGTAGGAAATTGTAAATCTTTAAAATTAAATAAGACTAAAGTAAAACTTTTACTTGGGAAAAAATTCAAGATTAAAGTAAAACAGATTGCAGACAGCAAAAATGTTAAGATTAAAAAACATAGAAAGGTAAGTTTCGAATCAAGTAATCCTGAAATAGCTACAGTGTCAAAGCGTGGTAAAATAACAGCCCTAAAGAGAGGTAAGTGCACAATTTATGCATATGCACAAAATGGTGTTTACAAGAAAGTAAAAGTTACAATTAAGTAAAAATACAATATATACAATAGCTAAATAATAAAAAAGCTAAAGATAAAAATGAATAGCCGGGCAGTTGTAACAGATTGTCCGGCTATATTAATAAATTTTAAAGGAGGAAAAAAATGCGTAAGAAAATTTTGTCAATTATTTTGACAACAACTATGGTTTTAGGATTAATACCATGTATACCTTGTGTTAAACAGGTAAAAGCAGAATCATCATGGAAACTTGTGTGGAGTGATGAATTTGATGGTGATTCTCTTAATACAAATGTATGGACACGTGAAACAGGTGGCAGTGATGGCGGTGGCTGGGGAAACAATGAACTTCAGTATTATACAGACCGTACAGAAAATTCATATGTATCAGATGGAACATTAAAAATAGTTGCAAAAAGAGAAAACTACAGTAATTGTAGATTTACATCTGCACGTTTAAAAACAGCAGGTAAAAAAAGCTTTAAATATGGAAGAATGGAAGCACGTATTAAGGTAAATGGTGGAAACCAGGATGGTGTCTGGCCGGCATTTTGGATGATGGGAGATGATGGAACATCATGGCCATGGTGTGGGGAATTAGATATTATGGAACATGCTAATTCAAGAAACTATGTTGAGGGAACAATTCACTGGAATGCAGGTGGAAGTTCTTATAATACACCATATAATCATAAATATTGGGGAAGTTATAGTGTTCCTGCATATTATTATTATAGTGATAACAACAATGGTATTAATGGTTGGCATACATATGGTGTGATTTGGGATGAAAATACAATTAAGTGGTATGTAGATAATAATATTTATTTGACAGCATATCTTAATGATGACAATGCTTATGCATTTAGAAAAAATCATTATTTTTTATTAAATCTGGCATTGGGAAGTAATGCAACAGGTTATACGGGAAACATAGCACCAAATGATTCATTTCAGTCAGCAACAATGGAAGTAGATTATGTTAGGGCATATTCAGGAAGTGGAGAGTTAAATCCTGATGGTGGAAGTAGTAAGCCGGATACAGATGGTTACAAATCAGTTCCTGATAATGCTGTAACAACAGTGGGAGATTGTACATTATATGCAGGAAACTGGGATAATGGAGCAATGAGTTATAAAGGAAGCAAATTGTCTGATTTAAGTATTAAATTGAATAGTACAAGTGGAAATGCGGGTACATGGGGAACACAACTTAAGTATCCGATGAATTTAGTGCAAGGTAAAAAATACAATGTAACATTAAAGTTTAATTCAACTAATGCCGGAAATATGCATTGGAAGAATGAAGGTGAAAATGACAGCGTAGATTTAGGAACAGTACAATACAATGTAAATGCCGGAATTAATACTAAAACTCTTCAGATTACAGCAGATTCAAAGAATACTGCAGTAATGGAAATGAGTGGTATGCCTGCAGGAACAGTTATTGATAACATTAGTATATCATCTGTTCAGGAAGCAGATAGTGCTACAACAGAGAGAGCAACCACAATAGAAGGTGAAGATAATACAATACCTGCACCTATAGGATTAAAATATGCAGGAAATAAAGATTTACCATACTATTTTGCATGGCAAGCTCCTTCAAATGATATAGAGAGTTACAATGTATATGTTAATGGAACGTTGGTAGAATCAACTGTTGCAACAGCAATTAATCTAAAAGGTGAAGTGTTTAACAGTGGAAGTGGTGATTATATAGTATCAGTAAAAGCAGTTAAAAATGGCAAGACATCTGTAGCTACTTCAATTTCATATACGTATGGAGACGGAAGTGTTACTGAAACAACAAAATCACAGGAAACAGTGTCACCTACAGCTGCGCCAACAGAAAAGGCAACAGATGCAGAGACTACGACAGAAAAAGTAACAGAAACTCCAACAACACATAAAGTAATAGATGTTGATTGGTCAGGTGTTAAATATCTTGAAGATGGAGCAGAAGGAGGAAAGCTTGTAAATAAATATAAAGCATATTGTGAATCAGACAAAGTTAATATTGTTAATATTCAAAAAAATGCAGATGGAGCATCAGTTATTTATGTAACATTCCCTGTGGCAGTTTCATCAACAACAGCAGAAGAAGCAAAGATAGAAGGAGCCGGAGTAGGATTCCCTGTTGATTCTGTAAAAGAAGGACAGAATTTATTTAAAGTAACATTAGCTGACAACTCAACATATGATGTTTACTTGTATGAGGAACCTGTAAAAGTTACAACAGCATTACCAACTACAACACAGGCACCTACAACACAGACACCAACAACAGTGGCGCCAACAGAAAAAGCTACAACGGTAGCACCAACAACAGTTGCTCCTACTACAAAGATAGATGAAGATGATACAATACCTGCACCAATTGGATTAACATATGCAGGAAACAAAGATCTTCCATATTATTTTGCATGGCAGGCACCATCAAGTGATATTGAAAACTATAATGTATATGTGGATGGAGTATTTGCAGGAAGCTCTGTAAATAGTTCAATTAATTTGACAGCAGATGTTTTTGCAAATGGAAATGGCGACTATACAGTATCAGTAAGATCTGTTAAAAACGGAAAAATGTCAGCTGCTACACAGATAACATATACATTTAAGGATGGCACAGGTTCAAAGCCAACAACACAGGCACCAACAACAGTAGCACCAACAGAAAAAACAACAACAGTAGCGCCAGTTACAACACAGGCGCCAACAGAAAAAGCTACAACAGCAGTGCCAACAACACAGGCACCAACAACAGTAGCACCAACAGAAAAAGCTACAACAGCAGTGCCAACAACACAGGCACCAACAACAGCAGCACCAACGGAAAAAGCTACGACAGTAGTGCCAACAACAGTAGCACCAACAGAAAAGGCTACAACAGTAGTGCCAACAACACAGACACCTACAACAATTGCTCCGTCAGAAACAGGAACGACAACTAAACCTGAAACATCAAAGGAAACACCTACAGTTTCCACAACAGAAATTGTAACTGCAAAAACTGCACAAACCGTAAAGGTACCAAAGGTTAAAATTAAAAAGGCAACTAAGAAGAGAAGTGCTAAGAAATTAAAAGTTACATTAAAAACAGCAAAGGGTGTAAAAGGATATCAGGTAATGATCTCAACATCAAAGAAATTTAAAAAAGCAAAGGTAAAGAACTATAAGAAAGCCAAATTTACAATTAAGAAATTAAAGGCTAACAAGAAGTACTTTATCAGGGTCAGGGCTTACAAAGTAGTAAATGGAGAAGTTTATTATGGTAAGTGGTCTAACCGAAAAGTTAAGTTTAAGAAGTAATAGCTACAAATGGAATATTAGCATTAGATTAAATTTATAAAAAAGGAACAGTCAGATTGATTTTTGAATTAAATCCGGCTGTTCTTTTTTGCTTAAAAGTGGCGAAAAAGAGAGAGTTTAGTGAAAGAAAATACCAATATTAGTAAAATAAAACAGGATTATTAGTAAAAAGAAAAGACATTTTTAAACAAAAACCAATAAAAACGTTTTTGCGACAAAAAATGCCAATTAATAAAAAACAAGAAAAACAATAAAAAAAACAATAAAATATATATGCAAAGTGCAAAAAAACAAAGAGACTATTTGTGTAGAGTGCTTAAAAACATTTTCGAATTTGAAAAAATATATCAATAAGTGCTAAAATATAGGAAAATAAGAACGTTTTAATGTCAACCTTACACAAAAAAGAGAAGAGTGTTTTTATTGTTTGAATTTATTTAGGAGGAAGAAAAATGAAGATGAAAAAGATGTACAAATCTTTATTGTCAATTGTTTTGGCAGTTGCAATGTTATTTACATCACAGACATTTAACATGACTGTAATGGCAGCATCAGCAGCAACAAGCACAGATGCAATTGATGGTGCCGAAGAGGCAACAATCCACGCAGAAGTTTTCTTTGTTAATGTAGCAAACGGAAACATAATTACTGTTAGTGGTGTAAAGAATGATCCAATCTTGGTAGATAAGAAATTTACATCTATCAACAATGTAAGTGACGATGGAAAATTCACTACATATTATGGAACGTACAAAAATAATGGAATTGATGACAAGGCTAACGAAGTAGTTAACTTCGCTACTAAGTCAAGAAATACTGTTTGGGCAGCAAATGCTGATGATGTTATTTATCAGGACGCTAGAACAGTAGCAAATGATTACGCACCAACAGGATGGGAATCAGTAAGAATCCAGCACAATGATGATGGAACAGTTTCTTTTGGTAGCAGTGCAGATGAAAAAATATTCACATTAGGAAAGTACAAAGACGAAGAAGGAACAGAACATACAAAGCTTGCGGTAAGTTCAAAGTATCACTTAGGAGACAAGGTTGGCAATGAAGAAAAGTTCATTATGTATACAGGTGATGAACCAAAGAAAGCAAGAAAAGTAACATTATCTGATGTTTCAGGTGATAGCGTTCAGGTTTCATGGACAACACCAAAGGAACATATTTATTCAGCATTTGAAGTTATGTATTCAACTTCAGAAAATGGAAATTACAGATCAGCAGGTTTAACAACAAAGAATAAGATGACTGTAAATAATCTTTTATCAGAAAAGCAATACTTCTTTAAGGTTAGAACAATTACTAATACTAAGGAAGAAGGTTCATACAGTGTATATGCAGATAGTGAAATTGCATTTACAACAACATTATCTCAGACTAAACCGGCTAAAGCTGAAATAACAGATGTTACGAGAAATGACAAGACAGGCGCTCAGACTATTACATGGAATAAGGCAGCAAATGCTAAGTCATATAATATTTACAGGGCAGAAGGCCGTTATGCAGAATACAAATTAATTGATTCAATAGACGGAGCAAAAACAAGTTATACAGATACAAATCCAAACACAACATCAAAATACAAGAACTATTACAAAGTTCAGGCAGTTAACGGTAATGTTAATGGAGAAGAATCAGAACCATATTCATTGGAAATTTCTAAGTTTGGTAAGAATGTATACGTATTTAACGATGCAGATGACAAGGATGCAATTTCTGATAAGGTAAATGAAATCTTTGGATATCAGCATTATGATCAGTTTGGTAAGAACCGTTACGCATTCGCTTTTAAACCTGGTGATTATACAGAAACAGCAGCAGATGCGTATGATGTAGGTTACTACACACAGGTTATTGGTTTAGGAAAAACACCTTACGATGTAAGATTAAAGAATATTAAAACGCCAGCAGCTTTAGCTAATGGTAACGTAACATGTAACTTCTGGGTTGACGTTGAAAACTTTACTATTGCACAGACAACAGAAAATCCTAACTATTGGGAAGATTCATTTAAGTGGGCAGTATCACAGGCAGCTCCTGCAAGAAGACTTAATGTAGAAAGACAGACATTACTTCAGTGGACATGGGGAGACAATGCTTGGGCCAGCGGCGGATATATTTCTGATACAAAGTTCCATGATTCAGTAGGTTCATGGTGTCAGCGGCAGTATTACTACAGAAACTGTGAATTTACAACAAAGCAGACAGGAAATGGTTCTATATATGGTATTAACTGGAACCAGGTTGTTCAGGGATGCAAGAATGTTGATGGAACAACATTAAAGGATAACAGTGGTAACTACTTTAACGCAGGTGGAAGCTTATTACAGAATAATGGTATTTCAAACTGGGCAACTAACGGCTGTACAACAGTATTAGACAAGACAGATGCAACAAGAGAAAAACCATTCTTATACTTCGATGAAGATACAGATAGTTACAAGGTATTTGTACCTGCAGTAAGAAAAGATACGACAGGCGTTTCATGGTCAGAAAATGATATGGGTAAAGGTAAATCATTAGGATTAAACAGTTTCTATATTGCTAACCCTGATGTAGATACAGCAGACACAATTAATGCAGCTTTAGGAAAAGGTTATAACCTTCTTCTTCAGCCTGGTATTTACAAATTAGACAAAGCTATTGAAGTAACACATGAAAACACAATAGTTCTTGGTCTTGGTATGGCTACATTTACTTCATCTGATAAGAATACTGATACATTTATCAGAGTAGCTGGTAAGAAGTGGAACAGTGACTATACAAAGGTAGAAGAAAATTACGATATTGGTGGTGTTGAAATCGCAGGCGTAATTTTAGATGCCGGAAAACATACAAACACATTATTAGAAGTAGGATATGAAGGAGCAAATGTTGACCATTCAAATAACCCTTGTGTATTACAGGATGTTATCTGTAGGGTAGGTGGAACAGGCGACCTTGGAACAACAGGTTCATGTATAGTTGTTAACAGTAACAATACTATTATTGATGAAACATGGATTTGGAGAGCTGACCACGGTGATAACACAGGTTGGTATGAAAATACAGCAGATCACGGTCTTGTTGTAAATGGCGATAACGTAAGGCTTAATAGTGACAAGTAACTATTTTGTCGCAGAGAACGGTGTGACCCGAAG
>OIXR01001160.1_pt1 | contig 19441 bp, 25 predicted proteins | sample 1587831 | NCBI WGS metagenome assembly OIXR01 (sample SAMN03283263) | human gut metagenome | biome: human-associated habitat; material: feces | host: Homo sapiens | place: USA | collected 2013
CAGCGTGTAGGGATACATACTTTTCTTATTTTATAACTTTTTCTACACGCTGAAACTCCTGAAGAAACAATCTTCAGGAGTTTACATATTTATGGCATTATTGCGGTTTTGTTTTGCGCAGAGCTGAAAAATCACGGACGTTTATCACACCGTCCGAATTCAGATCGTATACGGGATCAAAATCCGCATCGCCGGCACAAGAGTTCATTCTTTTTTCCATTTCATTTGCGGCTACATTATAAATATTTATAAGGAGCCTGTAATCACGCACACTGACAACCGAATCGGCATCCATATCATAAACCGCGTCAAAATCGCTGTCCGTACTTGAAGAATTAAGATGGGACATAAAATCGGAATAGATCTGCGCGCCTGTTTCGGTGTAATTGCCGGTGCAGGAATAGCCGCATTTTGTGCAGGTATAGACAGTACCTGCAGGCGTGAGCCATCCCGGCTCGAGCGGAGACTCGGTATAACTGTGAATGCAGTCAACGATCTCAAATGTTGCGGTTGTTGTGTATCCCATAAAATGAGCCGTGACGGTATGATAACCGACAGTTTCGTCACAGTCTGAAAGATCAAGGAGTATATCACAGCCGTTCAGATAAGGGATCACAGTAGCGGTTCTCTCCCAAGTATAAAGTTTCCCGTCTGCGTAAACCACTTTGAAGCTGAGATCGTTCAGCAGTCTTTCCGTTGTAAATTCATCAAGCTCATAGACCTGGCGCTCCTTTGTTCCGTTAACAAAGAGATGAAGATTATCATCGGACGGGATCTCGGCGGCGCCGCCGCTTATCATTTTTATGTTAAACTGACCGCAGGAATTGAAATATCCGTTTGTAAACGCGAATTTATAATAATAGGTCTTGCCTTTTTCAAGATACGCCGTGTGGCTGAATACAAATCGGTTATCCTCGTTTTTTTCATCGGGGCTGTAGCTTGCGCAAATCAAGTTCTCCTGCGCATCATACAGCTCTGTTTTCATTTTTTTCTTTGTTGTTACGGTAACGGTATATTCAGCGGAATACTGAGGGGTAAAGTCACACCAATAGTAATATTTCCAGTTATCGTTTTGAAAATAATCATTATTACCCGTCGTAAGATCCATCTGTGAAAACAGAGCGTTTTTCAGATAGTGGAACTCGATGGGTGTGTTTGGAAAAAAGCTTTCAGCCTTGGCGTTCAGATCCGCGGGAATCAAAACCGTTACGAAAACAAGAAAGCAGCAGATCAGCGGAACTATTTTCCTTTTCATATGTACACTTCCGTATATTTCAAAAGGCGCCTTTAGAAAAGACGCCTTTGACAAGATCAATCTTCTTTTTCTTCAGCCTCTTCGGCGTCATCATCCTCGATCTCGAATTCAAGATATTCGCCGCAGGCGGGGCATTCGATTCCGCCTTCCATCACCGTATCCTCGTCAACGGTGAATTCCTCGCCGCAGGATGGACATGTGATCGAATAATCCTCGCCGCAGCAGTCGTCGCAGGCGCAGCAGTCATCATCACATTCCGCCAAATAATCTTCAACGTCAGCAAGATCATCGTCGATTCCGTCTACCTGCTCTGCAAGAAGATCCATATCCTCATTGACATCATCAATGTCCTCAATCATATTCTCAAGCACATCAATAATCGCCTTGAACATTTTGGTTTCTTTCTTATTGTCGTCAAAATCAAGTCCGTCAAGCAGACCCTTGAGATATCCGAGGCTTTCAGTTGTGTTCATAATACATCCTTTCCGAGCTTATGCGCGCTCCATATATTCACAGGTTCTTGTATCCACGCGGATTTTGTCGCCCTCATTGATAAAGAGCGGCACTCTGATCTCCGCGCCGGTCTCAAGCGTTGCCGGCTTGAGAGTGTTGGTGGCAGTATTGCCTTTAAAGCCGGGATCGGTCTTTGTTACTTCAAGAGTAACGAAGGTAGGCGGCTCAACGCCGAATACCTTTCCTTTATAGGAAAGAACACGGCAGATATCGTTTTCCTTAACGAACTTGAAGTTGTCGCTGAGGTCGCTTTCCGAAACGGGAACCATATCAAATGTTTCCTGATCCATAAAGTAATAAATGCCGTCGTCGTTATATGAATACACCATATCCTTTCTTTCAATAAAGGCGGTGGGGAACTTTTCCGTTGGGTTGAATGTTCTTTCAACTACCGAGCCCTGAATCACGTTTTTGATCTTTGCTCTTACGAAAGCAGCTCCCTTACCCGGCTTTACATGCTGAAATTCCACGATCTGATAAACCTGACCGTCCATTTCAAAAGTAACGCCGTTTCTGAAATCACCTGCTGTTACCATAATATTATACCTCCAAAATTCATTATTCTTAATACAGATTTATTTTATAATATTTCCAATAATAAATCAATACCCATTTTATAGCTGTCTTTGCCGTAACCGCATATCTGTTTTTTGCAGACTTCGGTAATAACTGATTTTTTTCTGAAATCCTCACGGTTGTGGATATCGCTCATATGCACCTCAACAAAGGGCACAAACTCCGCCACTGACTCTATCGCGTCTCTGATCGCATAGGAATAATGCGTATACGCGCCGGCATTGATGATCACGCCGTCATACTCTTCCCTGCTCTGCTGGATAACATCAATGATATCGCCTTCATGATTGGACTGAAAAAAGCTCATTTTGGCGCCGCGCGCTTTGCCGTATATTTTAAGCTCTTCATTTATAGCCTTGAGCGTTTCCGTACCGTACACATTCTTTTTTCTTATTCCCGTCATATTGAGATTGGGACCGTTGAGCACAAGTATTTTCTTCAATGAAACAACACAGCCTTTCAACAAATGATCGCCTGCGCCGCGAAAGCTGTTCACAGGCGTTTTCTTCATAAAGAAAATCAAGGGGAACGAATCGCCGTTCCCCTTTTATGTAAGATTATTTATACTTTCTTTTGCGAGCGGCTTCACTCTTCTTCTTACGAGCAACCGAAGGCTTTTCATAATGCTCTCTTTTGCGTACTTCCTGAATAATGCCGTCGCGAGAAGTCTGCCGCTTAAAACGGCGGATAGCGCTGTCAAGAGATTCATTTTCTTTAATTCTGACCTGGCTCACTTACATTCCCTCCCTCCGACCTGCTGTCAGGGGTAATCGCTAAATTTGATATCTTTAAATATCCGAGCAAGATTATAAACAAATATGATTGAATTGTCAAGCATTTTAGCAAATAATGTATAAATGAAATGAAAAAAGCCGCAGCCGTTCACCTTAAATACTATTATTTAAATAAAAATAAAGGCAATAAAATCACGATATTGAAAAATCAGGGTGCTCTTCTAAAGATTTACATTATCAGACTTTTCCTGAAGTGGAGCCGAAACCGCCGTCGCGCACACCGCTGGCACAGTCATCCTGGGTAATACCGAACTGAAGAAAGATGCCCTGCGCAAATCCGTCGCCTGCACTGAGCGTTACAGTATGTCCGTCATCATGGGCGTCACAGGAAAGCTTTATCATAATATGCCCTTCGTTTGATGAATTGTAATAATCCGCGTCAATAATGCCAACCGTGTTGTCCAGCTGAACACGATGCTTGAAGCCGAGCCCCGAACGCGGAAAGATCTGAAGCACCCAGCCGTCGTCTATCTTAGCCCTTATACCGGTGGGTATCAGAACGCTTTCGCCTTTTTTGAGCGTTATATCAGCCGGTGCATAAAAATCATATCCTGCAGAGCCTGAAGTTGCTCTCTGAGGAAGTTTGATAGAATCATAAACAGCTCTCACATCGCCGCAATCGGGAAAATTCTTTTTGAAATCAGCCGCAAACTGTTCAAAGCTGACCTTTTGATATTCGGCTATTCTTTGCATATCGGTCACCATATCCTTTAAAATAGTACCGAATTATTTTAACATCTTTTTCGGCGTTTTTCAACACAAACATCCGAAATCAAGTTAAACGACACACATTTCGCCCTTAAAGCTGTGCGTGCCGATGAAGACCCTGCCATTTATACGCTTTTCGGTATGATATTGCGTTATTCCGATTCGATTATTATAAAGATAAACAAAAATTAATAAACGCAATCAAAAGCAATAACACAAGCAAGACTTTATTGGCCTTTGCTTGGTTTCGCTTAAAAATGATATGGAACAAATGATAGGCGCAAGCGCCTAAAAAAGCACCGAACGTATTGCTGATGATATCGGTCACATCCGATACGCCGAGCTGAAGCACATATTGCAAGACCTCTATAACAACACTGCAAACAAACGGGATCAGTATTGAAACCCAACGGATCTTGCTTTTGCGAAGCCGCATTTGAATTAAAAAACCAAACGGAAAAAATAAAAGAACATTCAGCAGAATATCGCGAAACATACCGCCGCGGTCCACATTCCAATCCGCAAACGGTATCAGATTAAGGCTGTTTACCCGATAACGGTCTGCGGAAAAAATCTGAGTGATAGGAACGTATTTAAACAAAGTCATATCCATTACTGCGTCAAAATAAGATAGAAAAATAATCAGCAGCAATATTGTATAAATGATTTTCCTTTGTTTTTGCGAAAGTTTTATTCTGTTCATTTGAATCTCCCATCCTTATTGATTTTCATATTCTTGTTTTCACTTCAGCGCAGGAATGCATATACTCTCTTCGCTGCTCTCGCCGCCGGATACAACTTCACAGTTGAAACAATACATTGGCTGATAAAAGCCTTTCGTATCCTCGCTGAACTCGATTTGACAGTTCTTTATCTTAAGCTCGTAGACTTCCGGCAGGTAATATCCGGGGAATTTTCCGGCTTTGATACGATCCAAAGCGTCCCAAACACTGATGATATCCTCGCTTGAAACACAATCGAGCCGGATGATATGATTTTCTATACTGACGATCTCCCCGCTGTCGATAACGGAACAATACAGATAGCCTTGGAGAAGCCCGTTTTCCGTTTGCCGATCCACGCGGAATGCATACCAATCCCCTTCCGCAACCTCACAGTAGCAGTCTTGGGGCAGATCGATATGATATTCTTTCAAAGCCTTGCGGACAGTCGCAGCCGGAAACGGTGTAGACGGTCGGATCTTTGATTCCATCTGAAAATATGCCGTATTTTCAAATTTATAAGAACCGTCTTCTGTATTCATCGTAAACTCGTAATTTCCATCAACAGAATGCATACGGTATGTCCCGTTCTCGTACAATTCCGTTGAGCCATCCATCTCGGCATTCGCGGCGGAGAACAGCTCGGCGGCTTTTGCATGCGCCTCCTCCTTTGACAGGGCTGTTGGTTTATATACCATTGCCGTTGTATCAAAATCCGCAAGCGTATCCACCGTGACCGTCTTATTTCTCATATTCTGCTGTTCGTAATACGCGAACTCCAAATTACCGTAAGGCTGCAGCTCATACACTAAAAAGATGACGCAGAAAACGGCAGCCACGGCAAGATACGGCGTAAAATATAACAGTGTTTTTCTGAAACGCCGCCTTTTGGCGATACATATAACGATCTGAAGCGCGCAGAAACCGAGAAACGCACCGACAGTATTATTCAAAATATCATCACATTCAAAAACGCCGAGCTTTAGGATATACTGTAATGTTTCAATAACCAATGTGAGCAGGAATCCTGCCGGTATGACGATATACGCTTTATTAAACTTTTTATGCCAAAGCGGCAAAAGGAACCCGAACGGAACAAAAAGCAGAATATTCAAAACAATATTGAGCCAGTCTGAACCCGACCATGAATACCACGCCAGACGGTAGCTTGAAAACAGATATTGAATGCCTTCGGTGCTTTCTGTTCTGTCTGCAAAAACGGCACAGGCAACGATGAAAAGATACAGAAAACTCACCGCGCCGAGCAGCGGATATTTTTTGTTCAGATTTTTCTGCCCTTTAAAAACTTTTTTGTAGATCAGCCAGCCGATAAAGAATAAGATCAGCAGCACCGCCAGCGCTGCCGCGCCTATAAACGCATACCGTAAAAGCAGGGGTATGATATGTTCCATTCTCAAAACGATTTCTCCTTTGCGATAAAGATCAAGACATCCGACACGCTGCGCCGTAACGCCTTCAAATAATAAGTTGTGATTGGAAGGCAAATTGTAACAGAAAAAATAAAAAAACACTCCTTATGTTCTGCGGACTGTACAAAACTATCAGTTACAGCTATAATATTAAAGTACCTTTAGCACGAAAAGAGGATTTTTTTGAACAGCGAATACAGGGATAAATGCGAAGCGCTTTTCAGGCAGTTTGAGCCGCAGCTGTGCCGGATATGCCGAGTCAAGCTGCGTGGCAGACCCGATGACACGGATGATGTTATTTCAGATGTGTTCACGGCGCTTTGTGAAAAATTTGAAAAAGACGGCGCGCCGGACAACCCGCGGGCGTGGCTTTACGGAGTCTTAAACAACAAAATTAATTTAAGGTTCAGAGACATTTATAAAACGGCAGAAAAAGAGACAAGCTTTGACGATCGTGAATACGAACTGCCCTATGCTGATGATCTTATAGATAAAAAAATAGACGAAGTTTATAACAGCGAGATCAAAAACAGGCTGCAAAAACTTTTGAGCAGTGACGAATACGAGCTTATAAAAGCCATTCACTTTGAAAAGCTTAAAATGAAAGAGGCGGCAGAGCGTTTTGGCAGCACGGAATCCGCTGTTAAACAAAAGCATTACAGAATCTGCCGAAAACTCAGAAAAATCATCGGCAGCCCTGAAGATCTCATTTAAGCGTTACTTTTTCGCTGCAGATCCAAACTAATCTTACAGAGGTGATATTGTGAAAAATGATACTCTCCTTGAAGCGCTGAAAAAAGGTTCAGCCTCTTTTACCCTTTCAGAGATCGAAGAGATGATGAACGAAGAACTCAATAAAGATCCGGAAAAAATGGATACCGAACTTATTGATCTCTGCGCAGAAATCCTTAACAAAGCATATTCGGAAGAAGAAAATGAAAAGCCCAACACAATCTCCGTTTCAAAAGAAAACAACACGAAAAAAGGAAAAAAGATAAAATTCGGGAAAATACTGCTTATCGCAGCGACCGTGGCGGTAATACTTGCAGTTTCAATTCCCGTTGGCGGAAGATTCTTTCACAGTGACGCGGATGAACAAATTGCCGATTATACCGGCGATCATTTTCATATGGATCTTCAAAACGGCAATATGGACGCCGAAAAACATTCCGACGGCAGCGACCCGCTGATAAAAGCACTTCAAAACACCGGCATTCAAGATGTTATTATTCCGGCAGCATTTTTATCGGATCCATATTCCGCGGAGATAAGCTTTACGTACGAAGATGAATACACCATTCAGGACGAAATAGAATTTAAAAACGAAAGCGAAGGTTTTGAAGGATATATCGCGATAACAAAATATAAAGATAAGGATTTTCTGTTTGCAATAGGCCAATCTGATTATTCATCCAGATATGACACGGTTAACCAGATAACCGTGAACGGAATGGATGTTCTGATATTCAGCGGAGGCGATATGGACATATCGGTCGCTTACGTGGACAAGGATACGGATTATTCAATCAGTTTTGATGAGAACTGCACCTTAGAACAGGCAATAGAAATCGTAAAATCATTGGGCAATGAATAAGTATTGCAAACCATTATCCTATAACTTTATCTATAGATAAACCAATAAATCCCCGGTGAGACCGGGGATTTTCATTTTTTTGAGCAATAAAAAACTGCCGGGGAACATCCCGGCAGCCGGCGCGTAAGAGCACACGCCTGAAAGCATAACAATATTTAAACGGATCAAAGGCCGAAAGAAACGGAAAGCGCCTCGTTGACCTTTCCCATGTCGCCTCCGTCCAGTGTGCCCATCTTTTCACGAAGCCTGCGTTTATCTATGGTGCGCACCTGCTCAAGCAGCACAATACTGTCTTTGGCAAGACCGCAGTTGCCCGCGTCAACTTCAATATGTGTGGGAAGATTCGTTTTATCCTTCTGGCTTGTTATGGCGGCGGCAATGACCGTTGGCGAGAATTTGTTGCCGACGTCGTTCTGAACGATCAGCACCGGTCTTACACCGCCCTGCTCGGAGCCCACGACGGGGCTCAGATCCGCATAATAAATATCGCCGCGTTTTACAGTCATAATGATCACCTTTATTTTATTTTTATTCCGTTTATAGTTTTGCCTTATTTTAACGGTTTTAAACATCCGCATTTCATTATATGCTTAAAAACTTTTTTCGCACGGCGGCATATTATAGATTGAGGTGAAATTTCGAATTTTTCACTTTGAAAAAACGTGTCCGAAGCAAAAATCTTCAGGGCACGGCTAAGCGTAAAGGAGATATACCATGTTTAAATACGATGATATGTTTAATCCGAGCTTTCTGAAGAAGCCGAAAAACAGTATACCCGCTCCGCTCCCGGACGACACCACAGTTACAATGGCTTATGTTCCGTTTCAGCAGGAGCCGGTTTTATTTGACGATACGATGACAGGGCTTAATGCCGGCACGATCTTCCCGGAACTTGACAAACCGTTTACGGGGAAAGGAGAATTAAAATGAGCAGAGAAAAGATGCTTCTGAAACTTTCCGCCGCCCAGTTTGCCATGTGGGAGATGCGTGTTTATCTAGACACGCATAACGGCAGCGAAGAGGCGCACAGGCTGTATGAAAAATATACAGCTGAATTCAACAAGCTTAAAGAGGAATTTGAAGAGAAATTCGGTCCGATAACGCTCGGCGAAAACAACAGCGATGAATGGCTGAAAGACCCCTGGCCGTGGGATAACGACTGCTGAGCGCAGAAGAAGCAAAAAGCGTTATATCCTCACAAGGTCAAAATATGCATAAAAAACAACGGAGCGCATTATCTGCGCTCCGTTCCTTATTATTTATGGTTTTCAGTCATTATGTTCTTCCATATGAACATCCTCGGCAGCCGGGGTTTTCTTTTTCTTTGCGAAGATAATGAATTTGCTGAAAAAATAATTGAGAATAACAACGATAACGGCAAGGATCACCTTGGCAATGATCTGCCCCGTTACCTCAAAGCCCAAAACGGTGAACGAATACTCGCCGAAACCGAGCTTATCAACAAACAGCCAGAGTCCGCCCTCCTCAACGCCGAAGCTGAACAGGCGCGCCGCGAAAAATTCAACGACCTCCCGCGCAACGATCTTTATATTCCAGCTTTTGGAATCGAACACCCACAATTTGTTGGTTACATATGCGAAAATAACGGAAACGATCCAGGCTATCGCATTGTTAAGAAGATATACATGCTCGCCGAATATACGGTTCAGAAGCCAAAAAACGACGAAATTGACTACCGTTGTCAGCACGCCGAACACAACATAGGTGATCAGTTCTTTATATTTTACAAGAAGCTCTTTTATCTTATTCATCAGAATGATTTTCCTTTTCAGAATCTGCGCCCAAATGATTTTTCAGTATATAAACGGGCCTGTTTTTAACCTGCACATATATTTTGGAAATATACTCGCCGAGAATACCGAGACAGAATAGCTGCAAGCCGCCGAGCAACAGCACAAGCGCAACGATCGTGGGATAACCGGGAACGCTGATTCCGAAAGCGAGTTTTTGAATGACAACAACGATCAGATAAATAATGGACGCAAGAGAAGCGAAAAAGCCTATATAAGCGGAAAGCTTCAGCGGAAAGGTGGTGAACGAAACTATGCCTTCTATTGCATATTTAAAAAGCTTTATGAAATTCCATTTGGAAACGCCGCTTTCCCTCTCCTGAACGGTATAAGGAATATATTCCGTGTTAAAGCCCACGAAGCTGAAGATGCCCTTTGAAAAGCGGTGGTATTCACCGAGTTCAAGCACGGCGTCCACCATTTTGCGTTTCATAAGCCGGAAATCAGACGCGCCGTTTACGAACGGCACCTCCGCCACTTTATTGATTATTTTATAAAAAGCGGATTTCATGGCGCTCATCAGCTTATTTTCCTTGCGCTCGTCCTGATAAGCGGTCACACAGTCTATATCCTCATTCTTTTTCATAACGTCAAGCATTTCAAGCACGACTTCGGGGCGCTGCTGCAGATCGGCGTCAATGAGACACACCACATCGCCGCGCACACTTTTCAGCCCGGCATAGATTGCAGCCTCCTTGCCGAAATTACGGCTGAATGAGAGCACCTGGATCTGAGATTCTTTATGCTCATCATAAAGCTTTTTCAAAAGCGGATAGGTCTTGTCCTTACTGCCGTCATTTACAAAAACAAACTCATAATCCTCGACCTTGCCCTCAAACACTCTTTTAACTTCCGAATAAAATTTTTCCACATTCCCCTCTTCGTTGTAGCAGGGAACAACAAGCGATAATTTCATATTTAAACCTCTTAATCTGCCTTATCGCAAATATTGTAACACAATATATTGATAAAAACAACAATTAAATAAATATACGAATGCTTATTAACATAAATTTCTTAAAATCCGTAATTTATTTTAAATACTAATAAAAAATTTATGTAAACCGCTGTTTACACTGCGCAAAGCGGCGTTGCTTTCACCGTTTGTAAACCGAAGTTAATGGAGTTTGAGCGCATTGCAGGGTATCATATAAACAAGCAAAACAAAAAGGAGGAAAAAGTTTTGAAAAACAAAATATTCTTGCCGCTTGACAATGCCGCAAAGATCTACCCTGCCGCGATGACCAAAAAATGGAACGCCGTATTCGCCATTTCGGTCTATCTGAAAGAAAAAGCGGATAAAAAAATAATGAAAAGCGCGGTTGAGGATCTTTATGAAAGGTTTCCGAGCTTTTACGTCTGCCTCAAGCAAGGCGCCTTTTGGGATTATTTTTATAAGGCGAAAAGCTCCGATATAGTAAGCGATTCTCAGGACATATGCAGACCCATTGATGTAAACGACAAAAAGCGGCCTCTTTTCAGAATAAATCTTAACGGCTGCGAGATCAGGTGTGAATTTTTTCACGCCCTGACGGACGGAGCCGGCGCAATGGAATTTGTTAAAGCGCTGATTTTAAGATATTTTCAGCTTTGCGGCTGTGAGATCGAAAATGCCGCGGCGTACGGAATAAAAGAATATACCGAATCACCCGAAAAGATTGAATATGAGGATGAATTTCTAAAGATCTATGACGGCAGCACAGGTGCTTTCAGAAAAGGCTCGGGCGCATATCAGCTTAAGCTTCAGAAAAAAACGGGGCGTTTTTACAGAGACGAGGTATGCATTTCTCTCAGCTCTCTAAAAGAACTTACAAAAAAATATGACTGCACCGTTACCCAATTTATAGCAGCGGCTTATTCGATGGCGCTTATTGATATATACAGCAAAGACTGCAGCACGTCAAAAAAGCCGCTCCGCCTTGCCATACCCGTTAATCTGAGAAAATTCTGGAAAAGCGCAACACTCAGAAACTTTTCGTCTTTCATCACAGCCGATATTACACCGAACGGCAAGCTTGATTTTGAAACCGTGTTATCTTCCATAAAATCGGAAATGAACAAAAAAATCAACAAAGAACAGCTTTACGGCGATGTCTGCCGCAACGTTGCAGATGAAAAGATGCTCCTATCACGCATAGCGCCGTCCTTTCTGAAAAAACCTGTCATGAAAGCGGCGTTCCGTCTTTACGGCGAAAGAAAGTACACGTCAACCGTGACAAATCTCGGCAATGTCAAGCTGCCGCCCGAAATGGCGGATAAAATAGATTTGATAACCGTCACTCTGGGAGAAACATATATAAATCCCATCAACTGCGCAGTGGTCAGCTTTGCCGATACCCTTTGCGCCACGCTTTCCTTCGCCGGCAACGGCTTTGAAGCGGTAAGATACTTTATGGATTTTCTATCCTCAAAAGGGCTTGAAGTCTCCACGGCACACACAATTTAACAGCACAAAAGCCTGTATCTTTTTCAGATACAGGCTTTTTTCGTTATTGCTTCGATACCGCTGCCGGCTCTCTGCTTTTAAGCTTTTTCATGTATTTCATCCCGAAATACGTACCGACAAGGGAAACAACGGTGATCAGCGCAAAGATAACAATAAACATGCCATAATTTTTATCGATCAGCTTGCTGCCGCAGTATGTTGAAGAAATAATTGCCGGTATTCTTGCGATACCTGTTATAACAAGAAACGGCAGTATCTTTGTATCGGTCAGCCCGATAAAATATGTGATGATATCCTTGGGCGTGCCCGGGATAAGGTAAATAAAAAACAGCAGAAGATATTTTCTTTTTGAGTCTTTTATAAACGCCCATTCATTGATCTTGTTCGTATCCACAAACAGATTAACGAATTTAATGCCGAACACCCTTGTCAGCAGCAGAATGATGAGCGAGCCGATCTCCGTGCCGATCATACAGTAGACGAAGCCGCCGAAGGTGCCCCAGATATAACCCGAACCGATCTCAAGCGGCTCTGCCGGGATGATCTTGATGACCGTCTGAAACGAGCGAATAAAAACAAACATGGCGTTCGCGGGAACCGTAAAGCTGTCCAGCCACGATTTAAAAAGCTGCTGATCGCTGATGATTTGTATCAATTCCTTGCCCAAAGTCAGATAAAGGGCAAGGAAGGAGCCGAGCACAGCAGCGCAGGAAACTGAGGCAATGATGATCTCTCTTTTGTGAAGCTTTTTCAGCATTACACTGCCGCTCCGAAAGTCCTGCTTTTCTCCGTCTGTTCCTGTTCCTGCTGCCAGAACACGCCGAGCTCGCCTTTATAGTTCTTTTTCCAGGGCTTATTCTTGCCGTTATAATGAACGAACACACAATTCTGCCTGACCCACTGCAGATTGATATCATTGCGGCGGTAGGTTGCCTCGTCAAGATTATAAAAGCACGGATTGACCGAGATAATCTTGTCTTTAAACAGCGCGTTGATAACATCCTGATCCGCCTGATAAAGATTTTTGCCTTTTTTGGCAATATAGCTGAAGATCCTGTCCGCTGTGATATATTTTCTCATATTCTCAACATGGATCATCAGCACGCCGGCGTTTATATAATCGCCGTGTCTGCCGAGATGCAGACGAAGCCTGTTAAACGCCTTTATGACGCCGCGCGTATGCCCTGCTCCGGCAAAGATCATATCGCCGAAATCCATATTGTAAAACAGACGCACGGAATTCAGAACCGCAATATCGGGATCAAGATACAGGATCCTGTCCACCTCAGGCGGAAGGTATTCAAACAGCAGCAGTCGGTAATAGGTCTCCTTTGAGATACGCTTTGTAAAATGCGCTCCTTCAAACAGATCTGAGGATATCTTTATGGGATGCAGCCTTATGCGGCTGCTCTCAATGCCGTTTGAGATATAGGACATATCCGTAAGCGTAAGAGAGCTATGCGCAATATAAACATCAAATTCATCGGGGTTGCTTGCCGTGAGCGAATTGAGCATTTTGATCAGCACATCGGCATAGTTTGAATCTATCGTAACCAGTATATTCATAAAACACACTCCTTTTCCTTTCTTTAAGCCAATTATACCCTTTTCCTTTAAAACCGGAGTAAACCAAAAATAAAGAAAAGTTAAAATATTGTTAAAACAGCTTTAAAGCATCGCCTTAACATACTTTATAAGTGCATTTTATAAAATATGCATAAAACTGCAACGGAAAACGCAAAATCTAATATCCACGCCGCAAAAACTAAAAAACAAAAAAAGAAGCCCATCTCCGCGTGTGGAAATGGGCTTGCTCCGTATTTAATTGTTTGTGTTCGGAATCAGGATCTTCAAAGTAAACTTTCCGTTTTTCTGCGCGGTCGTGCAAGTGCCGTCATATTTTTCCGCCGCCTTTTTCATATTGGAAATGCCGAAACCGTGCAGGAACTTGTCCGGCTTTGCAGTGCGTCTGCCGTTTTTCGGTTCCTCCGGCACACAGTTATTCTCAATCAGGATAGATACAAAATCCTGCACCTTACCCGCTTTCACAAGGATCACACGCTGTTCTTCCGGCAGCTTCTCGCTTGCTTCGATGGCATTATCTATTCCGTTTCCGAAAAGGGTGCTGATGTCAAGCGGTTCTATGAAATCCACGCCGCTGAAATCTATAAAGGCAGAAAAATCGATATGCTTTTCACGGGCTTTCTCCGCCTTATCCCGAATGATAATATCGAGGAAGTCGTTGCCCGTGTGGATATAGTTTTCATAGTCCGCAATCTGTGAGCGTAACTCCTGTGCCATCTTGCGTGTCTCATCTGTTGCCTGAGTGCCCTCCAGTACAAGCAGGTGGTTTTTCATATCGTGGTAAATGGAGCGTATGCGTTCCTCATCTTTGAGTTTGTCCTGATAATAGGCATACTGCTGCTGAAGCTGTGCGATCCGCACCTTATTCCGCTGTTCCTGCTCTCGGAGATAAAGGAGATTTTTGGTGTACACAAAAATTATCATAAAAATGGCAGACAATATACCGCTACTGATAAATAGCGTTAAATCTGCTGCTTTGCCCAGATTCAAAATACTGAAAGCTGCAAGGAAAGAAATTACAAAAGCAATTAAAAAAATCGCAGATAAAATAATACTATCCTTAATCTGCATCTTATACTTGAAATTTTTGAGCAACAGATAAAACACGCCAATTACAAACAAACGCACAGCAAGACCAATGGCATAAATCTCCCATCTTGTAAAAGACTGACCATCCACTAAGGCAATTTGTTCGTTACCATATACCCAATTTCCGACACTAAAACAAATGCTTTCAGTCAGATATACCGCAGAAACAAAAAACATTTCTATAACAGTAATACCTTGACAGAGTGAGTCTTTATAGCATATTTCCAAAATTGCAACAGAGAATACAAAAATCAGCGGTACTTTCCAAGCGCCAAGTTCCGTTAACCAAGTCATGGCATAGGTCAGCACAATATATGCTATCATAGGGATAAATTTATTGATTATCGACTGAAACCGAGGCTCTTTACACAAGCACCTGCTGATTACATATAAGCAAAAGCCTTCCGTTATGGTAGAAAGAATATCCAGAGTCTGATATACCCACATCACAGCATATCCCCCCAGAAGTCAGCCAGTTTCGCCATAAACTCCTTGCGTTTCGGCTGACTGATCGGGACACGCTCGCCCGTTGTTAAAAGGATCTCCAGCCCCTCTATGCTTTTTACAAACGAAAGATTAACCACATAGCTTGCATGGCAGCGGCAAAACTGCGGCTGCACTTCAAGCAGTGCGGAAAGCTCTTTCATATTCTTGTAGATCACCTGCTGCTGATCGTCAAAATGCAAAAGAACATTTCTTTTGTGTGTTTCCGCAAAACGCAGATTTTTATACAGAACTTTGTATTTGCCGCTGTCATTCGCAAAGGCAAGAAACGGCTCCTCCCTGCCTTTATATCTCTCAAAAAAACGGTCAAGCTCCATTTTGAGCCTGCCGTATTTCAGCGGCTTGAGCAGATAATTCACCGCGCCGTATTCATAGCCTTTCCACACATATTGTGCAAGCGAGGTCAAAAACACAATGCCAACAGTGCTGTCGTTCCGGCGGATCTCCTCTGCCGTCTCAAGTCCGTCCATCGTTTCCATTTTTATATCCATAAATATCAGGTCAAAATCAGGCTGATAATGATTCAGCAGCTGTAAACCGTCATTAAACTCAAAAAAGCAGAATTCCCTGCCTGTCTCCTCCGCGTATCTGGTGAGAAGTGCTTTCAGATCACTGATCAGTATATTTTCATCATCACAAATCGCTATTTTATACATTCGCCAAAACTCCGCAATTCATAATATGTTCCAAACGGAATGTAAAATCACGAACACATTATAGCATACAGCCAACGAATTACACAATATATAATTTTATTAAATTAAAAGGGGCAAACAACCGCGGTTTTCCGCAGCTTTAACAAAAACCTTTCCGCCGGCATAAAATGAAATGAATAATAAGAACCCGACTTGCCACGCAAGTCTGAACCTTGTTGTTTTATCCCGCCAACGATGAAAAGGAGTTAACCCTATGTTTAATTATATAAAAAAGTTACAGTATCCCATCAACATAAAACACTGCGACCCCCAAGCTGCCAGTCTCATTATAAGTCAATACGGCGGGCTGTAGTGTTTTTAGAGATTATAAAAAAAACAACGTGAATTTTATTTTTACATTCACGCTGTTAACTATCGTTACTGGGCACGATTTCTATTGCCTCTTCATTGCTCATCGTATCAGAATAAATAGTAGTTTCTTGAGGAGGAGAAAACTTATCTCTACGATATTCTACAATCCCTAGCCACCAAGAAAAAACAACAACTGCAATTAATATGAGTAAAACAATATTAGGAATTAAAAATGTCTTTAAGTTGAACACCGATTTATTTTCTTTCTGATTGTTTCTATTTATTATTCTATCAATAAAGTAAAACAACCCATACATAACATTCAGCAAAACAACGCCTATAATCAAAGAGCAAATAACAATTCTATAAACACTTACTGAACTTAAGTTTTGTAACACGGAAGATGTAAAAGTAAGAGCTCCATTAAAGGTAAGAACTACTGCTGAAAAAATACCAAGTATTGCAATACTCGATTCATTCATCTTCTTTTGGGATTGCTTTATTTCTTCATCTTGATTTTCAAGCTTTTCTTCACTTTTTTTAATACTGTTGTTTAAATTATTGATTTTACTTAAAAAGCTATCATTTACTACTGACAGTTTAGCATCGAAAAGCTTATCTATTTGTAGATTTTGATTCTCGTATTCAAGCGCTTCTAAACCAATTAATTCTAAAACCGCGCTAAATATTAACTCTGGAAATTCAGAATAATTTTTTGACTTACAGTGTTCTTTTAATAAACTGATATATAATGCATTAAAGTCTTTATCATAAAAACTATATGGATTTTTCCCATTTAGCAACATCATTTTGCAATATTTATCGCATTGAATTTTTACCGCCGTAGTTATTGTTACACTTACAGTAGTTTCTTTGCTATTCAAAATAGTGAATTGGCTATTATAGTTTTCTAAAAATTCTTCATCCTTTTTAGATAACTTGTTTATATCCGGAATGTCTCTTTTTATATTCAAAACCGTTTCACAAAAAGCATTAATTAAATTTATTTGTTTGTCTTTTTCTGAATCGCCCATATTTCTACTACCTCATTTTTTAAAATAAATAATTAAAAATGTAAAGTAGTATATTATTGGTTTGATATCGTTTGCTGGAATGTCTCAAAGAACCAGATAAAAAGTTCACAGTTTTAAGCATGTCAAATTCTTTTTTTTCATTAAATAGTTCCTTTTTAAACTCATCGATTTTGAGTCCCAATTCTTTAGAGCCAAAAGCACCAAATTCTCTAAAAACATCTATTAATAGCGCATTAATATTATCACAAAAATCATTCCCTAAATAAGCAACGGGAATTTTTACATTTTCATTGAACTCATCCTCTATCCGAGTTGAATCAACAGTTCCATCTAATATATTCATAACAAGAAAGTTTTCAAGTTGATTAAAGCCCAATCCACAACTCTTGTAATCAATATCTTCAGAAAACAAATTTTCCCTGTTATTCCTAATATAAACCAGCGAAGCAATAACTAATAATTTTTCTATTTTTGGGCGCACACACTTATATTCGGTCGATACTTTATAATAACATCTAATTAAAAAATTTGCAGCATCCAATAAATTAATCATCTTAAAAATTTTTCTTGTTGATCCTAATTGTCCAAATTCTTGCTTGTTCAATTTTACTTTTAGTATTAATATCTCATTTGTTGAATCAACATAATATGAAATGAAATTGCTATTTCTCAAGAGTCTATTAATACTATAAGATAAATCAACAAATTCCTTCCTCTTTTTATAATTTATTCTAGCATTTAGTTTTATTTTTTGCAATAGCAATTTTATTGAGTTTTTCACTTTTTTCAACAAAGATAGCACCCCTGCAACAAACAAAAAAGACAAAATAATAAACATACACCATATATTGTTATTATTTACATCTTACATTTTACATATAGTAAACTTTAAAATGAGAATTGTTTGTCAAAACAAAAAAATCAAAGTGTTAACTTTTTGTAAATTTTCTTAAAACATTAAAACAAACCCTGTAAACACAAAGCGCAGCGGTAATCTTTTTTACAAAAAGATTACAAATTTTAAATCAATTCACGGTCATGGGAATAAAAAAACGCCCCGACTCGTGAGAGCCGGGGCTTGTCATTTTAATGTTTGTTATTTGATATAGGTATCGCCATCATAGTAAGCAGCTACCCAGCCGGATGGGATTTGCAGCCAGGTATCGCCGTTTACGGTCTTGACCGCTTTTGCGGTTACCTTTGTTCCCTTCTTCAGAACAGCGCCGCCGCTCTTGGCTGTGGCGTTCTTTTCGCCGTCCGCTGTCAGCTGTGAGACTGTTTTCTGTGAATAGCTTGTTCCTGCGCCTGTTCTGACCTTAACATTGGTCTGCAGCGTGTAGACATTCCCTACTTTGTATGCCGGCGCTCCGTTAATTTTGCTCTGATCTTTCGGGCGGAGCACGCCGTATACATCATCATAATCGTGCTTAACCTTGTGCATCGCTTTGCCGTTCCAGTTCTGATCGTAAGAGTAGAAATAGGAGGTCGTCCCCTCGCCCGTGCAGATTGCCACGTGTCCGCAGCCGTCTCCTACGCTGCCGTCCCACACCATGATATCGCCTTTTTGCGGAACGAATGACGGAGTGTTTGAAATCTTAGTAAAATTCTTTATCAGCTCGGAATGCCTGCTGAAATTCAGCCAGTAATACTTGGCGTTGCCCCAACTGCCGGGCTTAATGCCAAACACCTTGTTGAGATACACTTTGATAAGGTCTACGCACTGCGCGCCGTATGCGCCGTCATAGTCCGTTGCTTTGCCGTTGTAGGCTTTTACAAATTCATCATAGGTCATATATTTCACCTCTTATAATTCAATACATTTATTTTCCCATTTTTTATATGCATCGAGATACAATTCGTTCTTATCGCCGTTATAAGTGAGTTCGTAATACATACCATCACTGATAGTGGTACTCGCCAAAGCCTTATGATTTTGCAGTGTTTTGCAAAGCCATACGATAAACACATCGTCTTCTGTAATGGTTTTATGATCTGTTTTATCAATATGGTTGTTTGCATAATCAACAACTGTAGATTTTATCAATTTTACGAATTCTGAATTAGACAATTTCATTCCTCCGTTTCTGTGTTATCTGACTTAGGTTCATCGTATGTAAGCGCCTGTTGGCTGTCTGACACGCCTTTGGTGGTCGGGTCTGTCGTGATCCCGATTGCCGCCGGGATCATCAGCACCAGCATAGCCACGTTCATGATCTCATCTGCCGTTACTGGCAGGGCTACTTTACACAGTTTCAAAATGGCAAAAACAGCAACCACCACTGCGGAAATGATACCCATCCACCACGAGCCGCTCTGTAACCTTACTTTCCAGTTAATGTTTTTCATAATTATCTCTCCTTTTTATTGTTTTTCT
>OIXR01001187.1_pt1 | contig 19044 bp, 15 predicted proteins | sample 1587831 | NCBI WGS metagenome assembly OIXR01 (sample SAMN03283263) | human gut metagenome | biome: human-associated habitat; material: feces | host: Homo sapiens | place: USA | collected 2013
TAACTGGGCTTCTGATTATGGAACAAATGTATATGGAGACAGTAATGTAAACAATATTCCTTATATTGGAATGATTTGGGGACTTGGATATACTAACGGTACATATTTTTCAGGAAATCCATGCTGTATAATGGGAATCCATCTTCTTCCTGTTTCACCTGCAATTACTTATATGGGGTACAATAAGGAAACAGCAGGAAAAATATGGAATGATTATGAAAAAGTTCAGGAGGCTTACCAGAAGAAACTTCAGGCAAATGGTGAAATTGATCCAGAGGGCTGGTATCATATTTTGTGGCCGTTTATGGCATTGAGTGATGCTGAGGGAGCAGCAAGCTGTTGGGCTAATGAATATAAATCTCATTTAAATGAAAATGGAGATTATGTTGGTGGCGTATTATCAACAGATGAAATGTTTAACTCATATTGGTTTATTCAGAATATGTGTGCAAAAGGAAATATTTGTACAGACGTATGGGCAAGTAACTATACAAGCTATCAGGTATTTGCAAAAACAGAAAGCGGAAAAACAACGTATTCTGCACAGGTATGGAATCTGGGAAATGACACTATAACAGTTAATTTTGTAAACAAAAGCGGTAACCTTGGTAGCGCAAAAATCCCGGCACACTCACTTGTTTCTGTAGATCCAACTAAGAATGAAGATAAGACTAAAGATACAACATATGTACCACATGAAAGTAGGGATAAGGTCTGTACAGTACCAGGTGTAGTTGAGGCAGAAAATTATGATACCAACTTTGGATGTGAACCTACAACAGGCGATTCAGAAGGAGGATATGTTGGATGGATTGATAACGGAGATTCTCTTATTTATACATTAGATGTAAAAGAAGAAGGAGACTATATTGTTGATTACAGAGTACAGTGCACGGATACAAACAAGAACAGTGCAATTAAATTAAAAACAGATAATGATTCTGATTATGTACTTACAACATTGCTGGATAATTCTACAACTGAGTGGAAAAATGTTAAGACTGCAAATACAGTACATTTAAAACAAGGTCAGTATCAGATGAAATTGTTAATGGTTGATGGCGGATTTAATCTTAATTATATAAAGATATATAAAGCAGGAACTAAACCACCAACAGCAGAATCAGATGATTTAACATTAGCTGATTTATCAGGATATCCTGAAATTGATTTAAGCGGAGCAAAAGTTATAGATGTTTCATCAGAAACAGGTGACAATACAGGTGACAAGATTATTGATGGTAATTTTGACTCAAGATGGGAATCAAAGTCTGAAGATCCACAGTATTTTACTATTGAATTAGGAAGAAACGAAGAAATAGGTGGTATTAAAATCTATTGGGAAGCAGCGGCTGCAAAGAATTACACAATAGAAACATCAATTGATAATGAAAACTGGACTAATGTATTTACAAGAGTAAATGGAAATGGCGGTCAGAAAAACGGTGATGGCAATAAAAGTTCAGGATTAGAGTCGGTATCATTTGATAAGGTTACAACTGCAAAATATGTAAGAATTTATTGCAGTGAACGTTTAACAGGATATGGTGATTCGGTATATGAAATTAAACTATATGGAAGAGGCAAGGACCAGGTAGATGTTCCGGAAACAACAACACCTGTTGTAACTACTAAACCAAACGTAACAACACCTGAAAATGTTACAACAAATAATGAAAAAACAACAACCAAACCAGAGCAGGTAACAACAAAGCCAGAGAAAGTTACGACAAGTAATGAACAGACCACAACAACACCTGTTACAAAACCACAGGTAACATCAGGTAATAATAAGTCTGACAACAAAGAAACAACTGTAAGAGGAACTGTTTCAGCACCGTCAGATGATGTTAACTTTGTAGCAGGTATTGGAAGAACTGTAATAAAGAAAGTCAAACGTACTGGAAATAAAAAGGCAAAAATTAGTCTTAAGAAGATTTCAGAAATAACTAATTATCAGGCAAAATACTCTACAAAGAAATCTTTTAAGAAAAAATACACAAAGACTGTAAATGTTAAAAAGATTAACTTTACAATCAAAAAACTAAAGGCAAATAATAAGTATTATATCAAGGTACGAGCTTACATGGTTAAGGATGGAAACAGATACTATGGTAAGTGGAGCAAGAAGAAAACAATCAAAAAATACAAAAAGAAATAATGATTAACAAAAATATTGTATAATAATTGTTTTTGGACCAAAGATTAAAGACAAAAATGCAGGTGCTTTTTTCCGTATGAAAAATATATAACAATATACTGGAAAAAAGTACTTGCAAAATTTGTCTGTATCTGATAGAATGCTCTTTGTGTCAGGTCGATTGAGAGTTCGACCTAATTTATTAAAGGAGGTGCTATTATGGCTAAATGTAGTATTTGCGGTAAGGGTGCTCACTTTGGAAACGCTGTGAGCCATTCTCATAGACGTTCTAATAAAATGTGGAAATCAAATATTAAATCTGTTAGAGTTAAGACTGAAGGCGGATCAAAGAAGATGTACGTTTGTACTTCTTGCTTAAAATCTGGTAAAGTTGAAAGAGCATAGTTTGTTAGAGCATGTATGCACGAAATAAAAAAAGTTATCATTTATGAATGATAACTTTTTTTAGTATATAAATGTAACTCTTTCCTTTTTCTAAAAAAGATAGTATAATTATTAGAAGTTCGATTTTAGGAGGAACATATGTGAAAGGTAAGTTAAACACTGATTTAGGTCAGGTATTGATTAGCCCTGAAGTTGTTGCAAAATACGCATCAGAAACAGCATATGAATGCTTTGGTATTGTTGGTATGGCAATGGTAAGCATGAAAGATGGTCTTGTAAGACTTCTTAAAAGAGATAGCTCAACTAAGGGAATTAATGTAATAATTGATGAAGATAATGAAATCACTATAGATTTTCATATTATTGTATCTTACGGTGTTAATATTGCAACAATAGCAGACAATATTATTTCAAATGTAAAATACAAAGTAGAAGAATTTACGGGTATGTCAGTTAAGAAAGTTAATGTGTACGTTGAAGGCGTAAGAAACATTGATTAGTACCCCAGGAGGATATTATTTTGGAAATGACAACAATTAATGCAGAAACATTACAAAAAATGTTTATTGCAGGTGCTAAGAATTTAGAAGCAAAAAAAGAATGGATAAATGAGTTGAATGTTTTCCCTGTACCAGATGGGGATACAGGAACAAATATGACTTTAACAATTATGTCCGCTGCTAAAGAAGTAGGCGCAATTACAGAACCGACAATGGAAACGATTGCCAAGGCTATCTCAACTGGTTCTTTAAGAGGTGCAAGAGGTAACTCAGGTGTTATTTTATCACAGCTTTTTAGAGGATTTACAAGAGAGATTAAGAAGGTAGATCAGATTGACGTAGATGTTTTGTCAAGAGCTTGTGTAAAAGCAGTAGAAACTGCTTATAAGGCAGTTATGAAGCCTAAGGAAGGAACAATCCTTACAGTTGCTAAAGGAATGGCTGATAAGTCATGCGAGCTTGTAGGCGAAAGTGATGACCTTGTGCATGTAATTGATGAAATAATTAAGCATGGTGATTATGTTTTAAGTCAGACACCCGAAATGCTTCCGGTTTTGAAACAGGCAGGAGTAGTTGACTCAGGTGGACAGGGATTGATGACAGTTATCAAGGGGGCTTTTGATGCTCTTTTAGGAAAAGAGATAGATTACACATTAGAACCTGTACAGACAGCAGGAACTAAGGTTACAGAAGAAGTTCCTATGGATGATGTTGAAATTAAATTCGGTTACTGTACAGAGTTTATTATTAATCTTGATAAAGAAATGCCTAAGTCAGAAGAAAAGGCATTTAAAGAATTTTTAGAATCAATTGGTGATTCAATTGTTCTTGTTGCTGATGATGAAATAGTAAAGGTGCATGTTCATACTAACGAGCCTGGTGTAGCGATTACAAAAGCTTTAACATATGGTTCATTGTCAAGAATGAAGATTGACAATATGAGAGAAGAGCATCAGGAACGCTTAATCAAGAATGCAGAAAAGATGGCTGAACAGCAGAAAGCTGACGAACCAAGAAAGAAATATGGTTTTGTAGCTGTATCAGTAGGAGAAGGATTAGATGAAATATTCAAGGGATTAAATGTTGACCATATTATTTCAGGTGGGCAGACAATGAATCCAAGTACAGAAGATATTTTAAACGCAATTGATAAGATTAATGCAGACAATATTTATGTATTGCCTAACAACAAGAATATTATTCTTGCGGCTCAGCAGGCGGAAAGCCTTGTTGAAGACAAAAATATTATTGTTATTCCATCTAAGACTATTCCACAGGGAATTTCAGCAATGATAGGATTTATTCCGGATAATAGTCCTGAAGACAATAAAGAAGCCATGATTGATAGTATGTCATATGTTAAGACAGGTGAGGTTACTTACGCTGTAAGAGACACAGTTATTGATGACAAGGAAATCAAAGAAGGCAACATTATGGGTATTGGCGATGAAGGAATCCTTGCAGTAGGAGAAGAAATCGACGATACAACAATTAATATGATTAAAGAGATGCAGGATGAAGAATCAGAAATCGTAAGTTTATATTATGGTGCTGAAGTTACAGAGGAAGCAGCAAATAAGCTGGCAGATAAGATTGCAGAAGCTTTGCCTGAAATTGAAGTAGAAGTATATCCGGGTGGACAGCCTATTTACTACTATATTGCTTCAGTAGAATAGTAGGAGACTTAACGTATGGATGAAATTTTTATAGAAAGAATAGTAAAAAGAAAAGTAGATATAAAGGGAATGTTATTAAGAGTGTTAGCTGTTGTATTGACAGTTTTGTCATTATGCACAATTTTATTCTTAGGAATGCTTGGGTTGACATTAACTATATTATTCGCATATTTAACATATCTTGTGTGGGCTTACACTAGTGTAGAATATGAATATTCTTTTCTAAACACAGAGTTAACAATTGAAAAAATCATGGGACAAAGAAAAAGAAAACATGTTGATGAGTTTGATATAAAACAGGCTGAAATTATAGCACCTGCTGTATCTGACGAAATTAAGAGCAGAGCAGGAAATATAGTGACGCTTGATTATTCAACAGGATATGGAAGTAGTGATCTTTATTCTATGATAACAAATACTGACAAGGGAGCAGTACAGGTCTTATTTAATGCTGATGAAAAGCTTATTGAGGCAATGCGTCATATGAGACCATCAATAGTAAAGAGATAAAATAATATTTTTAAATAAGCAATTATAAAGTGCTTGCGTTAAAATAAATCAGGTTTGTCTCTTGAAAAAATATTGACAATACTATTGTTTTTTGTTAGTATGTTGAAAATACAAATAAAAGTGTCGTCTTAACGTATCTTGAAAGATAGATATACGGGATGGCACTTTCTCTGCAATGCAGACAATACATTAAGAATAAAAAGAGAAAGAGAGGAAAGAACCAATGGGAAAAATTATTGGTGAAGGAATTACATTTGATGATGTTTTATTAGTGCCACAGTACTCAACAGTTACACCTAATATGGTTGACTTATCAACACACCTTACAAAGAAGATCAAATTAAATATTCCGATGATGAGCGCCGGAATGGACACAGTTACAGAATACAGAATGGCAATTGCTATGGCAAGACAGGGTGGTATTGGAATTATTCACAAGAATATGACAATCGAACAGCAGGCCGACGAAGTAGATAAAGTAAAACGTTCAGAAAATGGTGTTATCACTGATCCTTTCTACTTATCTCCAGAACATACAATTAAAGATGCCAATGATTTAATGGCAAAATTCCGTATTTCAGGTGTACCTATTGTTGTAGGAAAGAAGTTAGTTGGTATTATTACAAACAGAGATCTTAAGTTTGAAACAGATGAAACAAAACTTATTAAGGATTCAATGACTTCAGAAGGACTTATTACAGCAAAAGAAGGAGTAACACTTGAAGAAGCAAAAGCAATTCTTGCAAAATCAAGAAAAGAAAAACTTCCAATCGTAGATGATGACTTTAATCTTAAAGGACTCATTACAATTAAAGATATTGAAAAACAGATTAAGTATCCACTTTCAGCAAAGGATTCACAGGGAAGACTTTTATGTGGTGCTGCTGTAGGTATTACAGCTAATGTTATGGAAAGAGTTAAGGCCTTAGTTGAAGCTAAGGTTGACGTTATTGTTATTGACTCAGCTCATGGACATTCACAGAATATTTTCAATACATTAAAGCAGATTAAGGCAGCATATCCTGACCTTCAGGTTATTGCAGGTAACGTTGCAACAGGAGATGCTACAAGAGATTTAATTGAAGCAGGAGCAGATGCAGTTAAAGTAGGTATTGGACCTGGTTCAATCTGTACAACACGAGTTGTTGCAGGTATTGGTGTACCACAGGTTTCAGCTATTATGGATTGTTATGAAGTTGCTAAGGAATATGGTGTTCCAATTATTGCAGATGGTGGTATTAAATTCTCAGGTGATATTGTAAAAGCCATTGCTGCAGGTGGAAACGTATGTATGATGGGTTCAATGTTTGCAGGATGTGATGAAGCACCTGGAGATTTCGAATTATTCCAGGGACGTAAATACAAAGTATATCGTGGAATGGGTTCAATTGCAGCTATGGAAAATGGTAGCAAAGACAGATACTTCCAGAGTGGTGCTAAGAAGCTTGTACCTGAAGGTGTTGAAGGGCGAGTTGCATACAAGGGAACATTAGAAGATACAGTATTCCAGTTAATGGGTGGTCTTAGATCAGGTATGGGATATTGTGGAGCAAAAGATATTGAAACACTTAAGGAAACAGGTAAGTTTGTTAAGATTTCAGCAGCATCTTTAAAAGAAAGTCATCCACATGACATTCATATTACAAAAGAAGCACCAAACTACACAGTTGAAAACTAATTTGGTTAAAATAAATAGCAACATTAATTGTTAAAATTATATGAAAAATATAAAAAAACATATATTAATTAACTAATTTATGTTAGAATAAGAAGGACCTTGTAATAAGGTCCTTTTTCTATAAATTAAAATTGTAGAATAGGAAAATTGAAAGAGTTTAATGTTGCAAAACTAAAAAATAAAGTGCCAAGGAGAGGTTATGGAAGAAACAAACAAGGACTTAGAAACACAGACAGATGCAAATGAAAGTGTTGAAAAAATTGAAACAGTTGAAGAAACTACAAAGGAAGAAACAATTGAAACAAATGGAAAAAACGGGAATCCGTCAGATAATAAAAACGAAAAGAACGGTTTTAAATTCGGAAAAATTGTTGTTCCGGGATTAATAATTATAATTTTGGCTGTTTTTGCAGGTGTTGTTTATTATCAGAAAAAAGTAGAACCTGAGAAAGAGTTGCTTAAAGAGATGAATTATGGTGTTAGCAGTATGAAGGATTACTTTAGCAATTATATTTCTTTAGGAAATTATAAGGGATTAACTTATGAGATAACACAGGATATGTGGGATGAAAGTGTTTCAGATGAAACTAATGAATATAATACAGCAAAGAAAGTTGCAGAAGATACTGATCAGGTTGAGTATAATTTAACAGGATATGTTGATGATAAGAAAGACAGCAACATTACACATAAAGATCAGGAAGTTATTATTGGTGAAAATTCAAAAGGAGCATTAAAAATTATTTCAGATGCCCTAAAGGGACATAAATCAGGTGAAGAAATTACTATTGAAGGTTTAAATGCTTCAGATTTTGCAACAGATGGCAGCGACTATTCAGGTAAGAATGTTAAGTTTGTAGCAAAAATAAAATCAGTTAGAAAATTATACGTAGAAAAGGTAACTGACAAGTGGGTTAAAGAGAACTACTATGATGATTATGGCTTGGAAAATGCTGATGATTTTTATAAATGGTGTAAACAGAGTCTTATAGAAGATGCAAAAGCTGAGTTATGGTCAAAAGTCCTTGAAAGTTCTGTCGTAAATAAATATTCAGAGACAGCATATCAGAGAGTTATTGAAGAAGTGGATGGTGATTACAATTATAATGCTGATTTTTTCGGTATGACAATTGATGAATATCTGGAAACGAATGGTATGACAGAAGATGATATGGAAGATGAATACATGAATGCACTTAAGTCTGAAATGGTTATGTGGGCAATTGTTGAAAAAGAAGGTCTTGCTAACAAGATTACAGATGAAGATATTCAGAATAAGTGGGATGAGTTATATCAGGAAGGTGATTTTGAATCAGAAGAAGATATGAAGTCACAGTATACAGACGAGGAAATCCGTCAGGGAGCATTAATGGATAAGGCGGTAGATTGGGTATATGATCATGCCAAAGTTAAATTTTCTTATAAGATTTCAAAATAGTATTTGACAACAAAAAAAGCAATGATATAATGAGTGGTGAACAAAGCGTTGACGAGACGAGTAGGTTATCCGGAGGGTCACAGAGAGAGATGTAGGGCTGAGAGCATTTTACAGAAGGATAATTGAAGACTACCTCTGAGCGACTCTAATCAAGTCCGGTGATTCCGTTATAATCAGAATGAGAGGCTTTTGTCATAATAGATTTTGACAGAAACAATCAGGGTGGAACCGCGTATTTTACGTCCCTGTTTATGGAAACATAAACAGGGACTTTTTTAATGCAAAAAACAAAATAAGAAACCTGTATGTTTCAGAATAAACATTGTAGAAGTAAAGGAGAAAACACTATGAAAGTTACTTTAAAAGATGGTTCAGTAAAAGAATATTCAGAACCAATGTCAGTAAATGATATTGCATTTGACATTGCAGGAGGTTTAGGAAGAGCTGCATGTGCAGGTGAAGTTGATGGAGAGGTTGTAGACCTTAGAACAACAATTGACAAGGATTGTACATTAAACATTCTTACATTTAAGGATGAAGCAGGTAAGGCTGCATATAGACATACAGCATCACATGTTATGGCTGAAGCTGTTAAGAATTTGTTCCCAGAAGCAAAATTAGCAATTGGACCTTCAATTGATACAGGATTTTACTATGATTTTGAGCATGAACCTTTTTCAAGAGAGGATTTAGACAAAATCGAAGCTGAAATGAAGAAAATCATTAAAAAGGGTGCCAGACTTGAAAGATTTACACTTCCAAGAGAAGATGCAATCAAATATATGGAAGATAGAAATGAACCTTACAAAGTTGAATTAATTAAGGATTTACCTGAAGGCTCAACAATTTCATTTTACAGTCAGGGTGAATTTGTAGACTTATGTGCAGGACCACATCTTATGAACACAAAATCAATTAAGGCATTTAAAATTATTTCATCATCAATGGCTTATTGGAGAGGTGATTCTTCAAAAGCAAGATTGCAGAGAATATACGCTACAGCTTTTGATAGCAAAGATGAATTGAATAAATATCTTGAAGAATTAGAAGATGCAAAGAACAGAGATCATAATAAACTTGGTAGGGAAATGGAACTTTTCACAACGGTTGATGTTATCGGACAGGGACTTCCATTATTAATGCCAAAGGGACAGAGAATGATTCAGAAATTACAGAGATGGATTGAAGACCTTGAAGATAATGAATGGGGCTATGTACGTACAAAGACGCCTTTAATGGCAAAGAGTGATTTGTATAAGATTTCAGGACATTGGGATCATTATAAAGATGGAATGTTTGTTTTGGGAGATGAAGAAAAAGACAAAGAAGTATTTGCACTTCGTCCAATGACATGTCCGTTCCAGTATTATGTATACAAAGCAAGCCAGAAGAGCTACAGAGATTTACCTTGCAGATATGGTGAAACATCAACACTTTTCAGAAATGAAGATTCAGGTGAAATGCACGGGCTTACAAGAGTTCGTCAGTTTACAATTTCAGAAGGACATCTTATTGTAAGACCTGACCAGATGGTTGAAGAATTTAAGAATTGTATTGCTTTAGCTCAGTATTGCTTACAGACTTTAGGGTTAGAAGAAGATGTAACATATCATCTTTCAAAATGGGATCCTGAAAATAGAGAAAAATATATCGGAGAACCTGAAGTTTGGAATGAAACAGAACAGGATATCAGAAACGTTTTAAATGAATTAAATATTCCTTTTGTAGAGGATATTGGAGAAGCAGCTTTCTATGGACCAAAGGTTGATATTAATGCAAAAAATGTTTATGGAAAAGAAGATACAATGATTACAATTCAGTGGGATGCTCTTTTAGCTGAACAGTTTGATATGTACTATATTGATGAAAATGGTGAAAAGAAACGTCCATACATCATCCACAGAACAAGTATTGGATGCTACGAAAGAACACTTGCATGGCTTATTGAAAAATATGCAGGAAAGTTCCCAACATGGTTATGCCCTGAACAGGTTAGAGTACTTCCTATTTCAGATAAATATGTTGAATATGCTGACAAAGTTGCGGCTGAATTAAAGAAGAATGGTATTGATGTTACAGTTGATTCACGTTCAGAAAAGATTGGCTACAAGATTAGGGAGGCAAGACTTGATAAACTTCCATATATGCTTGTTGTAGGACAGCAGGAAGAAGCTGACGAAACAGTATCAGTTAGGAGCCGTTTTGCAGGAGATGAAGGTGTTAAGCCTTTGGATGAATTTATTGAACAGATTTGTAAGGAAATCAGAACAAAAGAAATCCGTAAAGTTGAAGTAGAAGAAAACAAGTAATGTTTAATTAAAAGTAAATAAGCATACTTTAGTTTAAAATTATTTTTACAAAAACTAAATGAATAAAAAATAAAAAACACTCCACACTAAATGTATCGGATAAAATCCGAAATAAATTTAGGTGGAGTGTTATTATGACTAATTTAGAATGTAATATAAAAAACTGTTATTACAATAAGTCATCAAAATGTTGTCGTGACGGCATAAATGTAGAAGGACAGGATGCAACTGTTATTGATGCAACTTATTGTGGGGATTTTAAAGAGAAGACTGAGGGCACAACAGCACAAGCATGTCATTGTAGCGCAGGTCCGGAGGATACATTAGATGTATCATGTGAAGCTAAGAATTGTGTATTTAATGATAATTCTAAGTGCCATGCGGACAAAATTACAATTTCAGGTAATGGAGCAAAGCATGAAAGCCAGACAGAATGTGGAAGCTTTGAATGTGGTTGTAAGTAGAATCAACTTATTTTTCTGCAATTGTGCAAGCACATACGAAAAAATAGAGTTGTAGAATGTAAATATATTGATTACACGGATTGTTACGTGCTACGCACTGCCGCAATCCACCACCAAATTCGCATATCGCAAAGCAAGAGCTTCGCTTTTATGCTCATTTGGAACACTGTAATCAAAAAAAGTTATAAAAAATGTTGACATATGGATGAGAAGATGGTAATATAAGCACTGATGTGAAAAAAGAAAGCAGAGTATCCGCTCTCACCAAGACACTTTTTAAGTGATTCCAGGTTAATATTTTTATAACGATTTTATTGTGTAGAAATAATAGTGGGTAATCTGTGGGTTATCCACTTTTCTTTTTGAAGAAATAATTTGGAGGTGCAATACTATTAGCGATTTAATGATTAACGAACAGATTAGAGATAGAGAAGTTCGTGTTATTGGAACAGACGGACAACAGTTGGGAGTTATGTCTTCAAGAGATGCTCAGAAGTTAGCAGATGAAGCAGAACTTGATTTGATTAAGATTTCACCTAAGGCTAAGCCACCGGTTTGTAAGATTATGGACTATGGCAAGTTCAGATATGAACAGCAGAAGCGTGAAAAGGAAGCAAAGAAGAAACAACATATTGTCGAAGTAAAAGAAATTAGATTATCACCAAACGTTGAAATTAATGACTTAAAAACAAAGGCTAACAATGCCAGAAAGTTTATTGAAAAAGGTGATAAGGTTAAAGTAACTCTTCGATTCAGAGGAAGAGAAATGGCGCACATTAGTAGTAATGCACATGTGCTTGATGACTTTGCAAAGATGCTTGAAGATATTGCATCAGTTGTGAAAGCACCGAAATTAGAAGGCAGAAACATGACAATGTTTTTAGAAAAAAAGCGTTAAGCTTTTAAGATATTTAAGGAGGACACAAACATGCCAAAAATTAAGACAAGCAGAGCAGCTGCAAAACGTTTCAAAAAAACAGGTACAGGAAAGCTTAAAAGAAATAAAGCTTACAAATCACATATCTTAACAAAGAAATCAGCTAAGAGAAAAAGAAATCTTAGAAAAGCAACAACAACTGATGCTACAAATGTAAAGAATATGAAGAAGATTTTACCTTATTTATAATCTATAGTAGGAGGAAGAAGAAATGGCAAGAATTAAAGGCGGAATGAACGCTAAGAAGAAACATAATAGAGTATTAAAACTAGCTAAAGGTTATAGAGGAGCTAGATCAAAACAGTATAGAGTAGCAAAGCAGTCAGTTATGAGAGCTTTAACAAGTTCATATGCTGGCAGAAAGCAGAAGAAGAGACAGTTCAGACAGTTATGGATTGCAAGAATCAATGCTGCAGCTAGAATCAATGGACTTTCATACAGCAAGTTTATGTATGGTCTTAAGTTAGCTGGTGTAGAAATGAACAGAAAGATGTTAGCTGAAATGGCAGTTAACGATGCTGAAGGATTTGCTAAGTTAGTAGAAGTTGCTAAAGCAAAATTAGCATAGTTTATTAAATACATTAACATACAAAAATAGGAACTATTCAGATGAGTAGTTCCTTTTTTCTTGAAAGGAAAAAATTGTGGAAAGAGAAAAGTTGAAATCACGTTTGGGCTTTATTTTAATTTCAGCCGGATGTGCAATTGGAATAGGGAATGTATGGAAATTCGCTTATATGGCAGGCCAAGGTGGTGGAGGATTTTTTGTATTACTTTATTTATTATTTTTGGTAATGCTTGGAATTCCTATCATGTCAATGGAGTTTGCTGTGGGACGTGCAAGCCAGAAAAGTCCAGCTCAGGCATACAAAGCTCTTGAAAAAGCGGGACAAAAATGGCATATTCACGGATATATTGCTTTAATAGGCAATTATTTACTAATGATGTTTTACACAACGGTTGCAGGTTGGATGCTTTACTATTTTTATCTTACAAGCACAGGAAAATTCGTTGGACTTAATACAGATGGAGTAGCAAATGTATTTTCGGAAATGTTGCAAAAACCTGTAACAATGACTATTTGTATGCTTATTATAGTAGTGGTGGGATTTTTTATTTGCTCCATTGGACTTCAAAATGGACTTGAAAAGGTTACAAAGGTTATGATGGTTGCATTGCTTGCAATTATGGTTATCCTTGCAATTAACAGTTTCTTCATGAAGGGAGCAAAGAAAGGTTTAAGTTTTTATCTAATTCCAAGCATTGAAAGAGCAAAAGCGGCAGGTATTGGCAATACAGCAGTAGGAGCTATGAATCAGGCATTTTTTACACTTAGTATTGGAATAGGTGCTATGGCAATTTTTGGAAGCTATATTGGAAAAGATCGTTCACTTTTAGGTGAATCTGTAACAATTGCAGCTCTTGATACTTTTGTTGCAATAACATCAGGTTTAATTATTTTTCCTGCATGTTTTACATTTGGTGTAGATCAGACACAAGGACCAAGTCTTGTTTTTATTACATTACCAAATATTTTTAATAACATACCTTTTGGTAGAGTTTGGGGAAGTTTGTTCTTTGTGTTTATGACATTTGCAGCTTTTTCAACAGTACTTGCGGTATTTGAAAATATTGTATCGTGTGGTATGGAACTTACAGGATTTAACAGGAAGAAATCAAGTATAGTTAATATGATTCTTGTGGCATTACTTTCAATGCCATGTGTATTAGGATTTAATCTTTGGTCATTTGACTGGCTTGGAGTATTCGGTGGTTCATTCCTAGATTTTGAAGATTTTCTTGTAAGTAATATATGGTTGCCACTTGGTTCATTAATATACTTACTTTTCTGTACAAGTAAGTTTGGTTGGGGCTGGAAGAATTATAAAGAAGAGGCAAATACAGGAAAAGGTATAAAGATTCATAATTGGATGCGAGTATATCTTACATATATATTGCCTTTAATTGTATTGTTTATATTTGCTTTTGGAATATATGACAAGTTTTGGGCAAAATAGACTATATCATAAATAGGTATTGATTGAAGAAAGATTATGAACATCGGAGTATAATTTAATATTAAAAGAGAATTATATGAAACTTCGCGCTGACACAGGTTGGCGTGGAGTTTTTATTATATAGGAAAGTTCTCATAACTTTCAATATATAAAAATACTTTGCAGGATAATTCACATTTTCAACAAAATAAAAACACACTTTATACCTATAAAAATCACAATTTTAACTAATAAAAAACATAAATGAAAACTATAATTTTTAATAGTTAGAAAAAACAGGGAGGTGTGTTAATGAGTGGCATACAAATAGAAAATCTAGTTAAAACATATGGCGATAATATTGCCGTAAATGGGTTGAATTTAAATCTTGAAAAGGGGAAGGTCTATGGATTTTTAGGACCAAATGGAGCAGGTAAATCAACTACAATGAACATCATTACAGGCTATATTGGAGCAACAAGCGGAACGGTAAAAATTGATGGATATGATATCTTTAAAGAGCCTGAAAAGGCAAAGAAATGTGTAGGATATCTTCCTGAAATTCCACCGCTTTATCAGGATATGACAGTAAAAGAATATCTTGTTTTTGTGGCTGAATTAAAGAAGATTCCGTCAAAAGAAAAAATGAAAAATATTAAAGAAGTTCTTGAAATGACTAAAACTACACAGGTTGAAAACAGACTTATAAAGAACTTGTCAAAAGGATATAAACAAAGAGTTGGAATAGCCCAGGCGTTAATTGGAATGCCTGAAATAATTATTTTAGATGAACCTACAGTAGGACTTGATCCAAAGCAGATTATTGAAATAAGACAACTAATTAAAGAACTTGGCAAGAATCACACAGTAATTTTAAGTTCTCATATTTTATCAGAAATAAGTGAAGTTTGTGAATACATTTTTATTATTTCAAGAGGACAATTAGCTGCTGAAGGAACAGAAAAACAGCTTGTTGAACAAATGGCAGGAGAGAATAATCTTGAACTTGAAATAAAAGGTGATAAAGACAAAGTTAAGGAGATGATAGAAAGCCTTGAAGATGTTTTTGAATATGAATTTGCTGAATCGGAGGCAGAAAATATTGTAAGGTTGAAAATTAAAAGTGACAGAGATGTTGATTTAAGAGAAAAAATATTTTATATATGTGCTGAAAATGATTTACCTATTATGGAAATGAGTTTTAAGCAGAAAACTTTGGAAGATATATTTATTGAATTAACAAAAGATTATGCCACGCCTGAAAAGAAGAGCAGATTTAAGAAGAAAAAAGATAAACAGGAGGAAGAAGACAATGTTAGCGATTTATAGAAGGGAGTTAAAATCCTATTTTACTTCAGTAATAGCGTGCCTGTTTATTGCAGTTACAACGTTAATAGCAGGAATATTTTTTGTATATTATAATTTGAGTTACGGAGTTTCAGAAATGTATTCCGTATATCAGTGCTTATTGATTTTAGTATTTACAGTGCCGATTTTGACTATGAAAGTAATAGCTGATGAACGTAGACAGAGAACTGACCAGTTAATACTTACAGCACCGGTATCTGTTGGAAAAATAGTAGTAGGAAAGTTTTTTGCACTTGAAACTATTTATGCAGTACCTGTTTTTGTAATGTGTCTGTATCCTTTAATTCTTTCAAGTTTTGGAACAGTATCATTTAAGACATCATACACAAATATTTTTGGATTATTTCTTTATGGTACAGCTTTTATAGCAATAGGCATATTTATTTCATCAATAACAGAAAGTCAGGTTATTTCGGCAATTTTAAGCATTGTAGTGCTTCTTATGGGATATATGATGCAGTCGTTGGAAAATATGATTTCATCTAATGGGAACATTTTAACAAAGATTCTTGGATGTTTTGATTTGTATACACCGGTACAGGATTTTTTAAATGGAGTAATTAGTCTTTCTGCAGTTGTTTATTACATTTCAATTACAGTGCTATTCCTTTTCCTTACATGTCAGTCAATTCAAAAAAGAAGATGGAATGTATCAAAGAAAACTATCGGTACAGGAGTTTTCAGCATGGGATTTATTGCCATTGTTGTAGCAGTAACTGTTTTTGCAAATATGATTGCCACAACTGTTACATCAAAAGTCAGCAGCGCAACAATTGATATGACATCAACAGCGCTGTTCTCAATCTCTAGTGATACAAAGAAGATGCTTAAAAAATTAGATTCGGATATAAATATCTACGTAATGGCACCAAAAACAAGTGCAGATTCAACAATAAAGAAAACTCTTGAAAGGTATCAGTCTACGTCAAAGCATATTAAAGTTGAATATAAGGATACAACTTTATATCCAAATTTCTATCAGAAATATACTGATACAGCACCTACATCAAACAGTTTAATAGTTGTAAATGAGAAAACAAGTAAATCAAAGGTAGTAGATTACAACGATATTTATGTTTCGGATTCCTATTCTTACTACACATCTGGTTCAAACAATGCATCTTCATATGATTGTGAAGGGCAGCTAGACAGTGCGATTTCATATGTCAGATCAAATACAACGTATAAAATATATCAGATTGAAGGTCATGACGAAGCTGTAACGGACACAACAAATTTTGGCTCAGACAGTAATTTAAAAGATATTGTTTCAAAATATAATGCAGAAATAGAATCTATTAAATTAGTAAATAGAACAGAAATTACAACAGACGAGTGTGCAGCACTTCTTATTTTGGGACCTGAAAAGGACTATACAGAAGATGAAGCAAAAATAGTAATTAATTATTTAAATAATGGCGGAAAAGCAATTATAGGTTTGGAAAATCTTACAAGTCAGGGCGTTGACAAGCCAAACTTTAATTCTATTCTTAAAGAGTTTGGCATTAATGTTCAGTCAGGTGTAGTGGCAGAAAATAATACTTCATATTATTCAACCCAGTATGGCCCATGGTTTGCTTTTGCAGATGGAATAACAGGTTACGCATCAGGGCTTTCAAGTTATGTATTTGCACCTTATACATCAGGATTAAAGCAGGTTAAAAATAGTGATGATTCAATTACTTATACAGCACTTGCTTCCACATCATCAGATTCAGTTCTCAAGACGAATGCTTCTAAAGCAACAACATACAAGAAAGAGAGTGGGGATGTGGATGGACCATTTGATATAGTAGTTTCAGTAGAAAAAACTGTAACAACAACTAAATCAAATGATGATTCAAATAAATCATCAGATACAAGTAATTCATCAGAGGAAAATAGTGACTCTACAGATGAAACAACAACTAACACAGCAAGTTTACTTGTATTTGGTTCAGTATACTCATTATCAGACACAATGGATAATAGTGTTTCTCAGTCAAACACTCAGATAGTAAATAACGCAATGAAAGATTACATTGATACAGAAGTTGAAACAGTATCGGTACCCGCAAAGAGTCTTTCAAGTGAACAGTTAACAGTAACAGAATCAGGAAGCAGATTATTTGGAATTTTAATTTCAGTAGTAGTACCTGTAATTATCCTGTTAGCAGGAATTGTGGTTTGGGTTAGAAGGAGAAAGAGATAATGAGAAAACAAAAAATTCAATTTATAGTTTTGGCAGTGATACTTATTGTTTGCATAGGTGGATATTTTGGAATCACGTCTTATTACAAAAATAAAGAGTCAAATGAAAAAGAAGCTTCAACTATAAAAGTTTTAGAAATAGAAAATTATAAGGACCTTACTAAAGTTTCTTATAATTATGAAGATGCCACAATTAATCTTGTGAAAAAAGATAACAAGTGGAAAGATGAAAGTGACACATCAAAAAGTCTTGATTCAAATAATATAAATAGTGAAATGCTTTCAACACTGGTTGAAATAGATGCATCAACCAAGATTGATAGCCCTGAAGATATTTCACAGTACGGATTCGCAAAGGATTCTGATGGGAATATAACAGGTGAAACAAATTCAATAACTGTTACAGATAACAATGGAAAAGTAAATAAAATATATATTGGTAGTACTAATCCATATGATTCTACAAAATACTATATGATGGTAAATGATGACACTAACGTATATGTGGTAGATAGTACAGTAAATGATGCCTTTTCAAAAGATGTTGAAGAATTGGAAGAAGAAACAACAACAGTGGAAGAGACAACAGAAGAAACAACTACTGTAAGTGAGACAACAGCACAGGAAACAACTGCAGAATAGGAAAGTACAAGCAGAAATTTTCATAAGATTACAGAATTGTAGAAATCCCCGAATGAGTAGGTGATGAGCCTGCTTTTCGGGGATTTTATAAGCGTTGTGAAAAGTGTGGAAAATTAAGATGTGAAAAAATAAAAAAAGCTTTGGAATAATTTCCAAAGCTTTCAATATGCGGAAGATGGGACTTGAACCCACACGATCGCATTGATCACAAGATCCTTAGTCTTGCTCGTCTGCCAGTTCCGACACTTCCGCTTACCATAGCCTGTTTTGTTCACCACACGCTACATTTAGTATAATACTACTGATACGCAAAAATGTCAACTGATTTTTTTAAATTTTTCTAATTTTTTGAATAATTTATATTATTTCTCTTTTTCATTATAATCAGACTTTTAGAAACTGCGCAATTCCTCTTTGCAATTTCTCATCTGACAGTGTCACTTTCTTCTTCGAACAAAAAAGAGATCGACTTTTTCCATCGATCTCTCATCTTTTTTGTCTTTCTATTAAGCAAGTTTAGATTTTGCAAGCTCTGCTAATGTTGCAAATCCTTCTTTATCACTTACTGCAAGCTCAGCAAGCATTTTTCTGTTCATATCTACGCCTGCAACTTTCAGTCCGTGCATAAATTTGCTGTAAGATAATCCATTCATTCTTGCAGCTGCATTGATACGTGCAATCCAAAGCTGTCTCATCTGACGTTTGCGCTCTTTTCTTCCTGCGTAAGCAGATGTGAGAGCTCTCATTACAGACTGTTTTGCAACTCTGTACTGTTTAGAACGTGCTCCTC
>OIXR01001191.1_pt1 | contig 18998 bp, 11 predicted proteins | sample 1587831 | NCBI WGS metagenome assembly OIXR01 (sample SAMN03283263) | human gut metagenome | biome: human-associated habitat; material: feces | host: Homo sapiens | place: USA | collected 2013
AGGTCATGCACGAGGACCCGCACAACGGCATAAGCGGCTACCCTGTCCGCTCGCTTTACTTCGATACGCTCGACGACAGGGACTTCCACGAAAAGGCTGCGGGCGTAGAGCTGCGGCGCAAGCTGCGCCTGCGCAGCTATGATCCGGCGGCAGACTTCGCCATGCTGGAGATGAAGCAGAAGCAGGGCGCAAGTCAGCTCAAGCGCTCTCTGCGCGTGACACGGGAGGATGCCCAAGCGCTCACGCGCGGCGACTACGCGCCGCTGCTGCGGTATCCGGAGTCTTTTGCCGCGGAGTGCTACGCGCTGATGCACAGCCGGTGCTATCGCCCCAAAACGATCGTAGAATACAACCGCAAGGCATTTATCGCCAAGGAGAACAAAATACGCATTACCTTTGACAGCCGCATTGTTTCCGTTGAGAGCTGCTTCGACCTCTTTTCGCCGCGGCTGAACATGAACCCCGTGCTCGATCCGTACTGCGTGGTGCTTGAGGTCAAGTACAACGGCTTTCTGCTCGATTATCTTCGCGAGCTGATCAACAGCGTGGATCGCAGTGAGCTTTCTGTCAGCAAATATGTGCTTGCCCGCCAAAACGGATGTCAGACGAGGCTATAGGAGGAAAACACCATGAGACAACAGATCCTGAACCTTTTTACCACACCCCGCGATATGTCGTGGGAGGATATTCTGCTCAATATCGTCCTTGCCGCCGTGCTGGGCTTTTTTATCTTCCTGTCCTACGCCATCTCCCACCGCGGGACGATCTACAGCCGCAAGTTCAACGCCTCACTCGTCATTCTCGCGGTGCTGACGGGGACGGTCATGACCGTCATCGGCAACAACATTGCGCTGTCTCTCGGTATGGTGGGCGCGCTGTCCATCGTCCGCTTCCGCACCGCCATCAAGGACTCGCGCGATACGGTTTATATTTTTTGGTCCATCATTGTCGGCATCTGCTGCGGCGTGGGCGATTATGCCGTGGCCTGCATCGGCAGCGCCGTGACCTTCGCGGTGATCCTGCTGCTCGGCTGCATCAAGAGCGATAACCGGATGCTGCTCATCATCCGCGCCCACCGCAGCAAGCAGGAGCCGATCAAGGCGCAGGTCTACAAGCTCTTTCGCGCCAAAGCGACGCTGCGTGTGGAAAACACGACGGAGGATACGGTCGAACTGATCTACGAGATCACGCAAAAGCTCCTGCGCCGCGCGGAGCAGACAACGCCGGACATTCCCGGCAGCATCTATTCGCTGGGAAGCATCGACTATGTCAATCCTGTCATGCAGAACGACGAGGTGTCGAACTGAGAAACCGGAAAGAGGGGAGCGGAGACGAACATGAAATACAAGCGAATGGCTCTTGCGGCCTGTGCGCTGCTGCTTCTCCTATCCGCAACAAACCTGTCAGCCGTGCTGACCGATGAGCACCCACGCTATCATCAGCATCTTGAGCGCCCCGCCTATACACCCTGTGCCGAGCATGACGGCGAGACGCTCTGCACGCATCTGCCGCTCGTGCTCATCGACACAGGCGGAGAGGCGATCCCGGGCGTGCCCATCCAGAGCGGCGGCAGCGGCCGTGAGGACGATGCTTTCACCACGACCGCAGACGGCAGTACGCTGCTGCGCGCGTCCGTCTCGGTGGTGGATCATGCCGAGGGCAACAATCACCCCACCGACACGCCGACGCTTCAGAGCGTCATTGACATTCGAGTGCGAGGCAACTCCTCGCGCTATTTTGATAAGCACAGCTATCTTGTCAAGACGCTGACGGACGACGGTGCGGCCTCGCGCGATGTCGCCATGCTGGGGATGGATGCCTTCGACGAGTGGGCGCTGCATGGGCCGTACCTCGATAAGACGCTCATCCGCAATTATATGTGGTACAATCTTGCGGGCGAGATCATGGACTACGCGCCGAATGTGCGCTTCTGCGAGGTACTGCTCAACGGAGTGTATCAGGGGCTTTATGTTATGACGGAGACTGTCAGCTCCGGCGCGGATGCCCGCTTGAAGCTCACGGAGCCGTCGAAGGACACGGTGCAGACGAGCTATGCTCTGCGCCTTGACCGCGGCAGCGGCAACGAGGTCAAAAACATCGAGACCTTCTCCCAATACGCCCTGCGAAATCTGCAGGATATAGACATCGTCTATCCGGGAACAAAATGGCTTACGCCGGAGCGCGCGGCGTGGATCGCACAGGATTTCTCCGACTTTGAAAAGACACTCTACTCCTATGACTATGATACCGAGCCCTATGCATGGTGGGAGCAGGCGGACATGAGCTCTTTCGTGGACTACTTTATCCTCAACGAGTTTACCTGCAACTATGATGCGGGCTGGCTTTCCACCTATATCTACAGGGATGTGCGCGGCAAATACAAAATGTGCATCTGGGACTTCAATTCCGCCTGTGACAACTACAGTCATCCGGTCGCAGAGCCGCAGCATTTTGAGCTGCAATACAATGTCTGGTACTATATGCTCAGCAAAGACGAGAAGTTCATAAACGCCGTCATCGACCGCTACCGCGAGCTGCGTCAGGGCATCCTCAGCGACGAGTATCTCTGCGCCTACATAGACGACGTTACTGCGTGGCTCGGCGATGCCGTCGAGCGCAACTTCTCCGTCTGGGGCTACACGCTCGAAAAGGATATGCTCTCCCCCGCGTGGCGCAACCCGCACTCACACGCGGCTGCCGTCGCGCAGATGAAGCGCTTTTGCATCGAGCGCGGCGCGTGGATGGACGAGAATATCGACATTCTTCGCCAGTACAGCCACGAATCCAAAAACAAGAAATTCAACCACTGAGCCACCACACCATCGAGGAAGGAGGGCGGCGGCTTGAAAAGATTTCTCATCGTGCTCACCGCCCTGATCTTAGGCTATCTCGCCTACGACACCGCGCGCTACTACCTCGGCTGGTACATCGACCTTCAGCCGGACGCGCCGGTCAGCGCTTTCATGTCCACCGACGCGCAGCACCTTTATATGGACCGCGGCGCGGGACCGGAGGAGTTCACCGTCAAGGGCGTGAACCTCGGCGTGGGCATCCCGGGCGAGTGGGCGACGGACTACGCCGTCAGCAAGGAGACCTATCTGCGCTGGTTTGCCCAGATGCAGGAAATGGGCGCGAACACCGTGCGCGTCTACATTACGCTCCACGACGACTTCTATAACGCCTTCTACGAGTACAACACCGCGCGCGAGGAGGCGAACGAGGAACCGCTCTGGCTCATCCACGGCGTATGGGTGAACGACTATATCCAAAACTCCCACCGCGACGCCTATGACAAGGACTTTCTTGAGACCTTCGTCAGGGACGGGCGCACACTGGTCGACGTTCTGCACGGCAACAAGAAGATCTCGCTCGGGCGGGGCACGGGATCGGGCTTTTACAATAAGGATGTTTCCCGCTGGGTCATCGGCTATATTCTCGGCGTGGAGTGGGAGGATGTGACCGTCACCTACACCAACCACAAATACCCCGATCTGCCGCCCTATCAGGGAACGTACCTCTCCGCAACGGAGGACGCCTCCGCCTTTGAATCCATGCTTGCGCAGGTGGGCGACCGGATCGTCTCATATGAAAGCCGCCGCTACAAGACCCAGCGCCTTGTGGCGTTTTCCAACTGGCCGACCACCGACCCCTTCCTCTATCCGGAGGATATCACGACTTTCTTTATGAAGTGCGCGCAGGTGGATGTGGAGCACATCCGCACTGAGGATGCCTTCCTCGCCGGTCAGTTTGCCTCCTACCATGTGTATCCCTACTATCCCGACTATCTCAACTATATCCTCAACCCCGCGGCGATGGACCGCACGCCCATCTGGGACGGCAAGGCCGTCATCTCCCGTGCGGAGACCGGTCCCGGCACGCCCATCGGTTCCGTGCTGCGCCGATCGGACTTCTACGATGAGACCGGCGCGGCGAACACCTACCTTGCCTATCTGCGCGCCCTGCGGCGGCATCACACGATGCCCGTCGTCATCTCCGAGTTCGGCGTTTCCACTGGGCGCGGCATGGCGCAGATCGACCGGAACACCGGACGCAATCAGGGCCATATGTCCGAGCAGGAGCAGGGGCAGGCGCTCGTGGACTGCTGGCGCGACATCACCGCGGCAAACTGCGCGGGCGGCTGCGTCTTTACCTGGCAGGACGAGTGGTTCAAGCGCACCTGGAACACCATGCACGCGGTGAATCTCCAGCGCACGCCGTACTGGAGCGACTATCAGACCAACGAGCAGTATTTCGGTCTGCTCTCCTTCGACCCCGGCGAGGAGGAAAGCGTCTGCTATGTGGACGGCGACCTCTCGGAGTGGATGGAAGAGGATAAACTCTTCGATACCGGCACGCGCGCTCTTTCGATGAAATACGACGAGAAGTTCATCTATCTGCTCGCCTATGAAAAGGGCTTTGCGAACGGACAGAAAACGCTCTACATCCCCATCGACACCACGCCCAAGACGGGCAGCACCTACTGCGAAAACTTCGGCCTGCGCTTTGAGGACCCGGTGGACTTCGTCCTCGCCATCGACGGCAGGGACAACAGCCGCCTCCTGGTGCAGGAGCGCTACGAGGTGCTGCGCGCCATGTTCTACCACGAAACGCACGACGCGGACGCCTACCTTGACCCGCCCGACGCGGACACACCGCTTTTCAAGCCCATCGAATTGATGCTCCAGACGGCGACGCCGCTGCTCACGGGCAACTGGCAGGCAAGCTCTGAGACCTACGAGACGGGCGATCTTGCCTACGGCAACGCGAACCCCGCCGCGCCGGACTACGATTCCCTCGCGGACTTCATCTTCGCGGGCGACTATGTGGAGCTGAAGCTCCCCTGGCAGCTTCTGAACTTTTCAGACCCCTCGCGCATGACCATCCACGACGATTACTATGAAAACTACGGCGTGGACTACATCACCATCGACACGATGTACCTTGGTCTTACCGACGGCGCGGCGCAGGAGCGCACGCCGCTCTATCCTGCGGCGCTCAAGGGCTGGGGCAATACGGTCAGCTATCACGAGCGGCTCAAGCCCTCGTACTACATTCTGCAAAAGCTCTGGCAGTAAAACACACGAGAAAGGAAGAACGCCGGTGTTTGTTCAAATTCTGATCTACGTCTATCTTGGCATCTGCGCCGGCATGATCCTCTTTAACATTGCAACGGCGCTCCTTTCGCGGCGCAGGGAGCATCGGTCCTTCCGCGACGGCATCCGCCTTGAGCTGACGGTCTCGCAGGAGCTTGACCGTCTCGCGGAGACCGGAGCGGTCAGCGAGAGGCATCTGCGCTTCATGGAGCGCAGACTGCGCCGCGTGAACGGCATGGCGGCCTTTGACGCCGCGCTGGAGTGCCTGTGCGTGAGGCGGCCAGAGCTGACCCGCTCCTATCTGACGGCGCTTAACGGTGTGATGATCGCGCTGGCAGAGGATTACTGCCGCCGCGATGAGATCGAGGCGGCGTATTTTCCGTATATCATCCGGAAATACCGGCTTCTCGACGGGCAGGAGAACGAGGCGCTGAAAACGATGCTGCTCGACCTGTTGCATGAATCGAGCATCTACTGCCGCGAGAATGCCATGCAGGCGCTCTACACGGCGGGCGATCCCGCCGTCCTTGTGCGTGCGCTGCGGATCATCGACGCAAGCAGCCTCTATTATCACAGCAAGCTCCTCTCCGACGGCTTGCTGAACTACACGGGCGACACATGGGAGCTTGCCGACGCGCTTTGGGAGGCGTTTGATGCGTTTCAGCCGTGGATGCAGGTGACGCTGCTCAACTATTTCCGCTTTTCCTCCGGCGCATACTGCGAGAAAATACACGCGCTCCTCAACGATCCCGCGCAGGACGACGAGGTGCGCTTTGCCTGTCTGCGCTATCTTGGCCGCTATCCCTATCCGCCCGCCTACGCCGATCTGCTGCGCTATGCGACGCCCTCGGAAAACGCGCGCTGGGAGTATGCAGCCATCGCCTCGCCGGTGCTGGCGAGCTATCCCGGGGCGGAGACTGCGGCGGTGCTGGAGAGGAACCTCTATCATCCCAACTGGTATATCCGCTTCAACGCGTCAAAAAGTCTGGAGCAGCTCGGCTTCGGCTACCGCGATCTGATCGATGTGATCGAGGGGCACGACCGCTACGCCTCCGAGATCCTGCGCTATCGCTTTGATGTACGGGAGCTGGAGGAGCGAAAGGAGGACGCAGTATGTACGACGGTATAAAGCTGTTTCTTGAGTGGGTGGGCTATTTCTTTATCGCTTATCTGATCGGCTACTCGACCTTTCTGTTTCTGTCGGTCGTCGTCGGCTCACTTGAGCTGTACAAGCACCGCCGGCAGGAAATGTTCAAAAGCATTCTGCCCTCGGATTACTACCTGCCCATCAGTATCATCGTTCCCGCCTACAATGAGGAGGTCACCGTGGCAGACACCGTGCGCTCGCTGCTGACGCTGGAATACCGCGCCTATGAGATCATCGTGGTGGACGACGGTTCGAGCGACGCAACCTCCGAGGTGCTTGCCGAGGCGTTCGATATGCACCTTGTTCACCGGCCCATTCGCCGGCAGATCAACTGTCAGCGCGAGGAATACGTCTATGAGACACGCGCACAGAAGGTACCGGTGACGCTCATCCGAAAAAAGAACGGCGGCAAGGCAGACGCGCTGAACATGGGCATCAACGCCGCAAATTTCCCGTACTTTATCTGCATGGACGCGGACTCCGTTCTGCAGTACGACTCTCTGCGCCGCATCGCCCAGCCGATATTGGAAAACGGCAATGTGGTGGCGGTTGGCGGCATCGTCCGCATCTCCAACGATGTTGAGCTGGAAAACGGGCGCGTCAAACGCTACCGCCTGCCGCGCAGCATCCTCGCCTTCATGCAGGTGCTGGAATATGACCGTTCGTTTCTTGCCTCCCGCATTCTCTTTGACCGCTTCAACGGCTCGCTCATCATTTCCGGCGCGTTCGGACTGTTCAAAAAGGACACGGTCATCGCCGTGGGCGGCTACGACAACAAGACCATGGGCGAGGATATGGAGCTGGTGGTCAAGCTGCACGAATACTGCACAATCAACGGCATCGACTATGCCATCCGCTACGCCACCGACGCCATCTGCTGGACGCAGGTGCCCGAGCGGCTGCGCGATCTGTGCAAGCAGCGCAAGCGCTGGCATCTGGGCCTGTTCCAGAGTATGTACAAGCATCGCGTCATGTTTTCCAATCACAGGTTCGGCGCGGTGAGCTTTGTATCCTATCTCTATTTCCTCATCTATGAGCTGCTCTCGCCGTTTATCGAGGTCTTCGGCGTGTTCACGATGGTGCTCGCATGGTGGTGCGACCTCATCAACGTGCCGTTCATGCTGCTCTTCTTCCTCATCTACGCCGTCTTCGGCGGGGTCCTGACGCTTACCGCCTTTTTCTCGCGCATCTATACGGCGGATCTGAGCGTGTCGTTCCGGGATGGGGTGAAGGCGGTGTGTCTGTGTCTCTTTGAGCTGGTGTTCCTGCGCTTTATTCTCGCATGGGTACGCTGCACGGCCTTTATCGGCTATAGGAAGAAAAAACTCAGCTGGGGGCGCATCGAGCGCCGCAAGATCGATTTGAAATAAAGGGGGGTGTCGCCTGTGCGCCGAAAAAAGCTCTTGGAAATCACGCTCTGCGCCGTGCTGATGATCGGAGCGCTGCTGTGCTGTATGCAGGATGCAAGCGCGAGGGAGACGCTTCTGATTTCGGGAAACGCCGATCTCTATCCCATCGAGTCCTATGACCGCGGCAGAGAATGCTATGTCGGATTGCTGCCGGAGCTGTACGAGCGCCTGAGTGAGCAGACAGGGTACGATCTTGTCTATCTTCCGTACAGCAAGAACACAACGCAGGCGCAGCAGACCGCAAACCGGCAGGCGGACATTATTTCCGCCTATCCCTCCGGCACGGTCGACAGCGGCGCGATGCGCCGTCAAGTGCTGCTCTGCACGATAGAACATGACGGCACAGGGCGCGCGATATATGTTGGCTTTACCAACGCACTCACGCCGGAACTGGCCGGCGCGCTTTCACAAGCGCTGGAGGACCTCTCCGGCGCGGAGAGCATCGGCGTCCTGGCAGACTATATGAATAGCAGCGGCGCGGAAGCCTACCGTACCAGGTGGCTCATTACGCTCGCCGCATTGATCGCGGCGATGCTTGCCGCGGCGGTCGCGCTGATAGTCTTTGCGCGAAAAAAGCGTGCCGAGCAAAAGACCAACGCCCTCATCGACCCGCGCTACGGCATCGGCAACGACGGGTATTATCTGAACTGCATGGAAACGCTCATCCCCGCCCCGCTCAGAAGCATCGTCTATGTCTTCTGCATCGGCTGCGATATGCCCTCGCTCGAACGGCGCTTTGGCGAGGCGGAGCGCGAGGAGATCTTCTCCCGCGCGGCGGAGTATCTGCGCCTTGACTGCGGACGCGAGGAATACCTCGCCTGCGTGGGGCGCGGGATGTTCGCGCTCGTGTGTCAGTGCGGCAGCCGCGAGGCGGCACAGCAGCGCGCCGAGGGGCTTATCCGCGGGCTGGACGGCTACCTTGCGGGCTTCCGCGCCGAATATGCCGGCGCGTTCCGCGCGGGCATCTGCTCGCTGTCGGAAAACCCCGACTGCGGCGCCGAGGCTGCGCTCTACAACGCGCGCCAGGGCTGTGCCCACGCGTTCCGCACGGAAACGCCCTGCGCGTTCAGCACGCGCGGCATGATCGACGAGAGCGAGCAGCTCGAGCGTCTGCGCGGCAGCATGAGCAAGGCGGTGGAAAAGGGCGAATTTGAGCCGTACCTCCAGTTCGTCGTCGATCGCGCCGGCACGGTCGTCGGCGCGGAGGCCGTCTCGCGCTGGCAAAATCCGGAGGAGGGACTGCTCAAGCCCTCAAAATACATCGACCTGATGATCCGCGCCGGCACGATCACCGAGCTGGATCTCTATATGCTCCGCTGCGCGTGCGTGCAGCTCCAGACGTGGAAGCGGGAGGGGCGCGGGACGCTGTGGCTCTCGTGCAACTTCACGCGCCAGTCCATCGCAGACGAAAAGATCCTCGCGCGCGTGCGCGAGATTGTCGAGCAGTACGACTTTACGCGCGACCGCCTTGCGGTGGAGCTGACGGAGGACTCCTACGCGCACGACCGCGAGACGGCGCTGCGGACGATCGAGGGGCTGCACGCGATGGGGCTTCGCATCGTGCTGGACGATATCGGCGCGGGCTATTCCTCGCTCTCCGACCTGAGCACCTACCCAATCGACGGCGTGAAGATCGACCGCAGCATCGTGATCGAGTCCGCCTTGCCGCGTGCCCGCGCGCTGCTGGAGGGCATGATCCGTCTTTCGCACGACATGGGCATCCGCGTGCTGTGCGAGGGCGTGGAGGACAAGGCAACGTGCGACGCCGTGCTTGCGGCGGGCTGCGACTTCATTCAGGGCTTTTATTTCTCGCGCGTCCTGCCCGGGCGCGAAGCGGAATCCTTCCTGCGCAGCCTGGCGGCGCGCGACAGGGGGGAAGGATAAAGGAGAAATGAACATGGTCAACAAAAAACGAGTAGGCATGATGGTGGCGGTCACGCTCCTGATCGGCGTGCTGCTCTTCTGTTCGGTCTTTTTCCTCGTCCGGCGGGCGAATCGTGAGATCACACAGCGCTCCTTTGACGAATTGGCTACCGCGACGCGCCAGATCGCAAAGGATCTTGCCGACGCGGCGAACGCGGACCAGACCATCCTCTCCGCCATGGCGGAGCTGATCGCGGGGCAGGACGAGCGTGACAATGACGCGGTGCTGCGCATCATGAAATCCTTCAGCCTCAGTGAGACCTTTGTCTCCACCGTCGCGCTGCTGCGGCCCGACGGCACGCTGCTGCTGACCGACGGCACCCGCTACGACGTTTCCGACACATTCGATTTTGAAACAGAGGCGGCGCGGGGCGCGTACATCTCAGACCGCGTGACAAGCTACTTTGCGCCGGAAAAGCTGGTGGTGCGCAACGTCGTGCCGGTGAAGCGCGACGGCGAGACCGTCGCCATCCTCTACGGCGTCGTCCTCCTGCAGGAGCTTTCCCGAAACTATCAGATCGACCTCTACAACGGCAATGCCTTCCTCCTCGTCGTGGACGGCAACAACGGCGACATCCTGCTGGATACCTGGCATGACTCGCTCGGCAACATCTCGGAGCTGCGTGGCCGCAAAATGCTCAAGGGCTTCACCTACGAGCAGGCGATGAAAAAAATCCCCAACGGCATCGGCGGCGATATGTGCACCGTATCCCGCTCCACGGGGCTGACGGTCTACCTGCACTACGAGCCGGTCGGCATCAACAACTGGAGCGTCGTGCTCGGCGTGAGCGAGGCTGAGGCGCTGGCGGGCACGCGCGACGTGGTGCAGACGCTTTCGATGATGGCGATCATTGTCACCGCGCTGCTGCTGAGCTATCTTGGTTTTATGGTCTGGTATCTCGCCTCGGCGCGGCGCGGCGTTTACCGTATGAGCATTACGGACCAGGGCACGGGCCTGATGAACCGTGTCGCCTATGAGAAGTGCCTGCGCAAGAGCGACCAGCGCGTCATCGCTCCGGCCGCCTGCATTTATATCGACGCGAACGGCCTGCACGAGATCAACAACGAGCGCGGTCACGAGGCGGGCGATCAGCTGCTGCGCGCGGTCGCAGAGCGTCTGCGGGAGCAGTTTCCGAGGGACGATCTCTACCGCGTCGGCGGCGACGAGTTCGTCGTGTTTCCCGCGCCGGCGGCAGAGGCGGAATACGAGGCGCGGATGCGGGCGGTTTCTGAAAGCCTTGCCGCGCAGGGCTACGGCATCTCCTACGGCATCGCCGTCTGCGAGGCGGCAAACGGGCTAAGAGAGCTGGTCCGCGAGGCGGACGAGAAGATGCTCGGGAGCAAGCGCGCCTACTACGCCGAGCACGATCGCAGAAGGCCGAGATAACGCCAAGACGATAAAATGACCGCCGGACGATACCGGCGGTCATTTTGTCGTCCAACCAACAAAACCGCTTTAGAATATCGTTCATGATAAGTCCCCCTCTCCGCATGATCTCAACCCGTGTTTTCTTAGAGATGAGCAAAACAAACCCTAAAACAAAAGGGCGAGTGGTCATCTTATTTTTTATACACATTGAGGCTTAAAGTAACTGTGATATTGGTGATTGGAAAAGAGTGTTCATTTGCAATTCTAAGGGGTGCCCACGGTATTTGCCGCGAAAACCTGTGGAAAGAGTGATAGGGGTGAAATTTTCAACGACTGGCAAAGGCATTTTAAGGGGAAATAGTCAATAACCAAGGCACCGCTTCTGCAAGAATTTTGAGCAAAAAAAGGCTTGCAATTCAAGAAAATCTCGTGTACGATGCCATCCCAATTTTGAAAGCGGAGGTATGGTTTATGTGCAAAGAGAAGGAAATCGCTGTGCTCAAGGTCAGCCCTCATAAGAAACCGGAAGTAGTCACCCTGAAAAATGAGTTGTCGGCTCTGCAAAAATCCGTGAGCAGTGGAGTGAAGGACTACCATCACCTGATCCAGTTGGTCGGCGTGGAAGAAGGCGTAGACCTGCTGTGGGTCGGCCACAGCAAGATCTGGCGTATCGAGGGCATGGAGGGCGTCCCCTATGTGAAGCCGTGGCGGACGGTCTACACCAAGCGCAGTGCGGCCACAGCGCTGTACCTTCTTGTCGCGGCCGCGGTCGGCGGGATCGTTGTGCTGATCGGCAAAATCTGAACACCGGAAGAAAAAAGGTTCCCAAGCCATTGGCTTGGGAACCTTTTTCGCATCGCCGCGCGATGCAGAGGATCAAAGGAGAGGTTCATAAAGAAGTTTGGAAGAGATCGTTTCAGATACGGCTGCGGATATCCGCACCCATGGCCTTGCAGCCGACGAGTTGGCAGTTTTCCTGCATGATGTCGCCGCAGCGGAAGCCCGAGCGCAGCGTTTCATCCACTGCGCGCTCGATGGCGTCGGCCTCGGCGGCCATGTCGAAGCTGTAGCGCAGCATCATTGCGGCGGCCAGGATCGTGCCGATGGGGTTCGCCTTGTCCTGTCCCGCAATGTCCGGCGCGGAGCCGTGGATGGGCTCGTAGAGTCCGTTCGTGCCGTCGCCCATGCTGGAGGACGGGATCATGCCGATCGAGCCCGTGATCTGGCTCGCCTCGTCGGAGAGGATGTCGCCAAAGAGATTTTCGGTCACGATGACGTCGAACTGGCTCGGGTCACGCACGAGCTGCATCGCCGCGTTGTCGACGTACATGTGGCGAAGCTCGACATCGGGGTAGTCCTTCGCGACCTCTGTGACCGTCTTGCGCCAGAGACGCGAGGTGTCGAGCACGTTGGCCTTGTCGATGGAGGTGACGCGCTTGCGGCGCTTGCGCGCGGTCTCGAACGCGACGCGCGCGACACGCCTGATCTCGTGCTCGGAGTAGGCCATGATGTCGGTGGCCTTCTGCTCGCCGTTCGCCTCTTCCGTGCGGTGCTCGCCGAAGTACACGCCGCCGATGAGCTCGCGCACGACGACGAAGTCGATGCCGCCTTCCGCGATGTCAGCGCGCAGCGGGCAGGCGGCGGAGAGCTCGGAGAACATCTTCGCAGGGCGCACGTTCGTGTAGAGACCCATGCCCTCGCGCAGCTTGAGAAGGCCACGCTCGGGACGGTTGGCGGCGGGCTGGTCGTCCCACTTCGGGCCGCCGACCGCACCGAGCAGCACGCTGTCCGCGTTGCGGCAGGTCGATAAACTCGAATCCGGCAGCGGCACGCCGAATTTATCGATGGCGGTGCCGCCCATCGGCGCGTCGACGTAGGTGAAGGTGTGGCCAAACTTCGCGGCCACGGCGTCTAAAATGCCCATGGCCTCGGTGACGATCTCGGGGCCGATGCCGTCGCCCTTGATGATGGCAATGGTCTTGTTCATTTCGCCGCCTCCTTTGCCTTGAGCGAGGCCATCAGGCCGCCGCGCGCGATCATGTCCTTGATAAACGGCGGGAAGGGCTCGGCCTGATACGTCGTGCCCTTTGTCACGTCTGTGATGACGCCGGTGTCGAAGTCGACTGTTACCTCGTCGCCGTTTTCGATCTCCGCGCTCGCGGCGGGGCACTCCAAAATGGCGAGGCCGATGTTGATAGCGTTGCGGTAGAAGATGCGGGCGAAATTCGCCGCGATGACGCAGGAGATGCCGCTCGCCTTGATGGCGACGGGCGCGTGCTCGCGCGACGAGCCGCAGCCGAAGTTTACGCCCGCGACCATGATGTCGCCGTCTTTGACGCGGTGGATGAAGTCCTTGTCGATGTCCTCCATGCAGTGGGAGGCGAGCTCCTTGTGGCTCTGGGTGTTCAGATAGCGCGCGGGGATGATGACGTCCGTATCGACGTGATCCCCATACTTATGGACAATGCCGTGTGCATTCATTTGTTCATGACCTCCTCCGGATGAGAAATGTGGCCGGTAATACCAGACGCCGCGGCGACAGCCGGAGAGGCGAGGTAGACCTCGCTGTCGACGTGGCCCATGCGGCCGACAAAGTTGCGGTTGGTGGTGGAAACGCAGCGCTCGCCGGCGGCGAGGATGCCCATATAGCCGCCGAGGCACGGCCCGCATGTGGGCGTGGAGACGATGCAGCCCGCGTCGAGGAAAATATCGGTGTAGCCCTCGTGCATGCAGGCGCGGTAAACTTCCTGCGTGGCGGGGATGATGATGCCGCGGACGTTCGGGGCCAGGTGATGGCCCTTCAGGATCGCAGCGGCAGCGGCCATGTCGGGGAGCTGGCCGTTCGTGCACGAGCCGATGACGATCTGGTCGATGGCGATGTCGCTGCCCTCGCGCGCGCTGTGCGCGTTTTCGGGCAGGTGCGGCCAGGCGACCGTGCAGTCGACCTTGCCAAGGTCGATGTCGATGACGCGCTCGTATTCTGCATCGGGGTCGGCCTCGAACGCTGTCCAGGGGCGGTCCACGCGGCCCTCAACATAGGCGCGCGTCACGTCGTCGACGGGGAAGATGCCGTTTTTGCCGCCCGCCTCGATGGCCATGTTGCAGATCGTCAGGCGGTCGTAAATCGTGAGGTTCTTGACGCCCTCGCCGGAAAATTCGATGGACTGGTAGCGTGCGCCGTCCACGCCGATCATGCCGATGAGCGTCAGGATGACGTCCTTGCCGGAGACAAACGGGCGGAGCTTGCCGGTGAGATTCACCTTGATGGCGGACGGGACCTTGAACCACGTCCCGCCCGCGGCCATGGCCGCGCCCATGTCGGTCGAGCCGACGCCGGTGGAGAATGCGCCGAGCGCGCCGTAAGTGCAGGTGTGAGAGTCCGCACCGATCACGGCCTCGCCCGGGGCGACAAGCCCCTGCTCGGGCAGCAGCGCGTGCTCGATGCCCATCGTGCCGACATCGTAGAAGTGGTCGATGTCGAAGCGGCGGGCAAAGGTGCGGCACTGCTTGCACTGCGTGGCGGACTTGATGTCCTTGTTCGGTGCGAAGTGATCCATCACCATCGCAATGCGGCTCTTGTCGAAGACCTTTTCAAAGCCCGCGGACTCAAACTCGTTGATGGCCACGGGGGTCGTGATGTCGTTGCCGAGGACGAGGTCGAGCTTTGCCTGGATGAGCTGGCCCGCGCGCACGCTCTCAAGTCCTGCGTGCTTGGCGAGAATTTTCTGCGTCATTGTCATGCCCATGTCGCGTTTCTCCTTTCAGTTGCCGGATTCCATGATCTTGTTGATGCCGTTGACGTAGGCGCGGATCGACGATTCGATGATATCGGTCGAGAGGCCCGAGCCGGTGTACGAGCGCCCGTCGGGGCCGGAGACCTTGACCACGGCCTCGCCGATGGCGTCCTCGCCGTCCGTGACGGCGTTGAGGCTGAAGCTCTCGAGCTTCACGTCCATATGAAGCATGCGGTTGATAGCCTTGAACGAGGCGTCCAGCGGGCCTGTGCCGATGGCGACGTCTTCGATCTGCTCGCCGCCGCGCTGGAGCTTGATGCACGAGATGTTCGGCACGCCGTGGCCCGTGTTGACCACATGACTCACGAGCTGGCAGCTGCCCTGCACCGCGGCCTGACGGTGGAGCACGAGCGCCTCAATGTCGCTACTCGTGATGTTCTTTTTCTTGTCGGCGAGATCCTTGAAGCGGGTGAACACGCTTTCAAGCTCCTCGTCGCTCAATTCGTAGCCCATGGATTCGAGCTTTTCGCGCAGCGCGTGCTTGCCGGAGTGCTTGCCGAGCACCATCGTGTTCTGCGGGATGCCGACGTCGGTGGAGTTCATGATCTCGTACGTTCTTGCATTGGCAATGACGCCGTGCTGATGGATGCCCGACTCGTGCGCGAAGGCGTTCGCGCCGACAATGGCCTTGCTCGGCGGGATGGGCACGCCCGTGATGTTGCTCAGCAGTTTGCTCGAGCGGTAGATCTGCTTGGTGTTCACGCCGGTCTCGGCGTCGTAGAAGTCCTTTCTCGTGCGCAGCGCCATGACGATCTCTTCAAGGCTCGCGTTGCCCGCGCGCTCGCCGATGCCGTTGACCGTGCATTCGACCTGCGTCGCGCCCGCGCGGACGCATTCGAGCGAATTCGCGACCGCCATGCCGAGGTCGTTGTGGCAGTGGACGGAGATGTCGACGTGCTCGACGCCCTCGATGTTTTCACGCAGGTAGGTGATGAGGTCATACATCTCCTGCGGCGTGGAGTAGCCGACGGTGTCGGGCACATTCAGCGTCGTCGCGCCCGCGGCGACGGCAGTGGAGTAGCAATGGGCCAGAAACGACCAGTCGGAGCGGGAGGCGTCCTCGGCGGAAAACTCGATGTCATCGCAATAGCTCTTGGCGTAGGCGACCATCTCGCGGATGCGGTCGATGACCTGCTCGCGCGTCATCTTGAGCTTGTACTCCATGTGGATGTCGCTCGTCGCAAGGAAGACGTGGATGCGGGGGTGGTTGGCCTCCTTCACGGCGTCCCACGCCGCGTCGATATCGCCCTTGGCGCAGCGCGCGAGCGAGGCGACCGTGCAGTTCGTCACCGCGGCGGCGATGGCCTGCACGCTCTTGTGGTCCATCGGAGACGCGATGGCGAAGCCCGCCTCGATCACGTCGACGCCCAGCTTTTCAAGCTGGCGGGCCATTTCGATCTTTTCCGTCAGATTCATGCTGCAGCCGGGGGACTGCTCGCCATCTCTCAGGGTCGTGTCAAAAATTTTAATGCGTTTCATGGGGTGTTCCTCCTGCTCTTTTTTCTCTCGCATAGCAACAAAAAAAGCCTCCGTCTCTTCCCTTGAAGAGACGAAAGCTCAAAACTTCCGCGGTACCACTCTTGTTGGCATAAAATATGCCCGCTTTCTGCATCGGCTTAAAATCAAGCGAATGCGCCTCGTTGGTAACGGTGAGGAGATCCGGCTGCGCCTAAACGAAAATCGTCTCAGCGGAGCTACTCAGGGGCCAGTGACATCATCCCGCTCTGCATTGCCTCGCAGCGACCGGCAACTCTCTGAAGCGTCTGTAGGACGAATTTTTCCCCGTCATGGTATTTGTGAACTATGAGATTGAATGATGCTACTATAATCGCCCGCCCCCGCTTTGTCAAGCAGGGAAAAAGAAATTTGCGCTTTTGACAAAAAAACGCGCGGCGGAAAAACATATTTTGCGTACTTTGAACGGAGAAAAAGGCGGGAGAGCAAAAGAAAAGAGAACGCGCAAGCGTTCCCTTTTTTGCCAAAATTCTTACCTGCCGCCGAAAATCAGGCTGCCGAGCCCCGTGGAGGTCAAAAACAGAATGAGCATGACAACGGGCACGACATACTTCATCATCACGCTGTAGAGCTTGGCGCGGCCGAAGTGTTCGCCGTTTTTCTCGACCTCGGCAATGATCCATTTCGGACCCACGACCCAGCCGACCAAAATGCTCGTGAGCAGGCTGATAAACGGCATCAGGAAGCTGTTGCTGATGTAGTCCATCACGTCGAGCAGCTGCGCGGTCGAGCCGTTGGGCAGCGGAAGCTCAAAGTAGAGCACATTGTAGCCCATGCAGATGAGCACAGCCGTCACGAGCGAGTAGACGCCCACGGCGGCGCACATCTCCCTGCGCGACTTGTGGAAGATCTCCATGCAGTTGGCGACGAGCGTCTCCATGACGGACACGCAGCTCGTCAGCGCGGCGAAGCCGAGCGCGAGGAAGAACACCGCGCCGATGACGCGGCCCACGCCGCCCATCGCGGCGAAGACCTTCGGCAGGCTGATGAACGTCAGGCTCGGGCCGCTGGCCATGCCGTCGGTGCCGAGGAAGACATAGACGGCGGGGATGATCATGAGGCCCGCGAGGAACGCGACGCCCGTGTCGAAAATTTCGATCTGGTTGTTGGCCTTGTTGAGGTCGACGTCGTCCTTGACGTAGCTGCCGTACGTGATCATGATGCCCATGCTGACACTGAGCGAGAAGAAGAGCTGACTCATTGCGTCGAGCGCGATGTTCAAAAAGCGCTGGACGGTCAGGCCCGTGAAGTCGGGCTTAATGTAGACGAGCAATCCTTCGATACCCGTGCGCGTCATGCCGTTCTCGTCGGTGTAAGAGAGCGTGAGCGAGAAGATGGCGATGCCGATGATGAGAAGGAGCAGACCCGGCATGATGTAGCGGGAGTATTTTTCAATGCCCTTTTCAACGCCGCAGTACACGACCCACGCCGTCAGCGCCAAAAAGATCAGCATGAAGACGATGGGCGAGACGGGGGAGGTGATGAACGAGGTGAAGAACCCGTCCTGCGCGGCGGCATCGCCGCTTGAGACGAGGTAGAGGGTAAAATACTTCGTAATCCAGCCGCCGATGACGGAGTAATACGTCATGATGAGCGTGGGGACGAGGAAGGTGAGGTAACCCAAAAACTTCCACTTCTTGTTGAGCGTTGCAAAGGCATTGAGGGCGTTCTGCTTCGTGCGGCGGCCAATGGCTACGTCGGTCGTCAGCAGGGTGAAGCCGAATGTCAGCACCAGCACCAGATAGACGAGCAGGAACAGTCCGCCGCCGTCCTTGGCACAGATAGGGGAAGCGCCAGATATTGCCGACGCCCACCGCGCTGCCCGCCGCAGCCAGCACAAAGCCGAGCGAGCTGCTGAAACTACTGCTTTTTTTCATGTTCGATTCTCTCTTTTTTTTCATGTAAATGGAATGACTAATGCCCCATTATAGCAGAAGAAAACGAATTGGCAAGGGGAGAAGCACTGAAAAATGCAGGAATTCTTGCGAAAATGTGAAAAAATATCTCACCAGCGGCTTGCTGATGAGATATTTTATTCATAGCAGAATTAGATTTTGTCATGGCCGGCGGCTTCGTCGGTGAAGACGGCCTCGAATTCCTCAGCGCTCATCGTCTCGTGCGCAAGCAGGAATTCCGCCACGGCGATGAGGTGCTTCTGATCGCGCGAGAGGATGTCCTCGCAGCGCTCGTAGGCCGCGTCGACGATGGACTTGACCTCCTCGTCGATCTGTGCGGCGACCTGCTCGGAATACGGCTTGGCCTGCGCCATCGAGCGGCCGATGAAAATTTCATCGTGGCCGGATTCAAACGAGATCGAGCCGAGCCTGTCGCTCATGCCGTACACCGTGACCATCTTGCGCGCGATCTGCGAGGCGCGCTGGATGTCGTTCGACGCGCCGGTCGAAATGTCGCCGAGCATCAGCTTTTCCGCCACGCGCCCGCCAAGCAGCGAGACGATCTGCTCTTCCATATAGCGCTTGGACTGGTACGAGCGGTCCTCCGTGGGCAGCGAGATCGTCATGCCGCCCGCGCCGCCGCGCGGAACGATCGTGATCTGGTGCACGGGATCGTGCGTCGGCAGTGCGTGCATCACGATGGCGTGACCGGCCTCGTGATAGGCGGTCAGCTTGCGCTCGTGCTCGCTGACGACGCGGCTCTTCTTCTCGGGACCTGCGATGACCTTGATCTCCGCCTCAGAGAAGTCGGACATCGTGATGAGCTTGCTGCCGCGGCGCGCGGCGAGCAGCG
>OIXR01001194.1_pt1 | contig 18941 bp, 19 predicted proteins | sample 1587831 | NCBI WGS metagenome assembly OIXR01 (sample SAMN03283263) | human gut metagenome | biome: human-associated habitat; material: feces | host: Homo sapiens | place: USA | collected 2013
CACCTGTCTGAGGGTGACCGTATCGCTTATGATAAGGCGGTGGACCGTTATAACGGCCGTATTGTGGAAAATGATATCCGTGAACAGGCTGTCGCGGAAGGACGTTTGGAGGGACGTTTGGAGATCGCCCGTAAACTGAAAGAGAACGGTTTTTCCATTGCGGATATTGTCCGGATTGCCGGACTTTCGCCAGAAGAAATTGATAAGCTGTAACGGCGTGTACGAATTTCTTTATAAAGCAGTGCTCATTCGGGAAAAAGACTTTTTTCAGAATGCTACAGCAAAAAATGATAATGAATGGTGAAGTGATATAAGTATCATGATAAAGCATTGAAAAATGTATGAGCAATAAAATATATCCCATCGGAATCTAGAATTTCGAGAAAATCCGTCAGGACGGTTATTTCTATATTGATAAAACGGCCTGGGTGTACCAGATGGTAAAGACCGGAAGTTACTACTTCCTGAGCCGTCCGCGACGTTTCGGAAAGACCCTACTCATCTCTACCTTGGAAGCTTACTTTCAAGGTAAGAAGGAGTTGTTTGAAGGTCTGGCGATGGAGAAGCTGGAAAAGGACTGGATCAGATATCCTGTTCTGCATCTGGATCTGAACATCGAGAAGTATGATACTCCGGAGAGTCTGGATAAGATTCTGCATGATAATCTGGATGCCGAACTGCATGAGTTTGCTGAAGCGAGAGGAGTGTCATACGACAAGCTTTGTGACTATTTGAAAGCATATTATGACGGCTATCACTTTACACATCATTCTATCGGCATGTACAATCCGTTTAGTTTGCTCAATACGTTCAAATATAAGGAATTCGGCAGTTATTGGTTCGAGACGGGTACTCCTACCTATCTGGTGAAACTGCTGAAGAAGCATCATTACGACTTGGAACGGATGCCCCACGAGGAAACGGACTCCCAGGTGCTGAACAGTATAGATTCGGAATCCACCAATCCCATTCCGGTGCTCTATCAGAGCGGCACCTCACTATAAAGGGATATGATGAAGAATTTGGAATGTACCGTTTAGGTTTTCCGAACCGGGAAGTGGAAGAGGGGTTTGTACGTTTCCTGCTCCCTTTTTACGCGAACGTAAATAAGGTGGAATCTCCCTTTGAGATTCAGAAATTTGTCCGTGAGGTGCGTTTCGGTGATTATGACTCCTTCTTCCGCCGTCTGCAAAGTTTCTTTGCGAATACTACCTACGAAGTGATCCGCGAACAGGAACTGCATTATGAGAATGTGTTTTTCATCGTATTCAAGCTTGTCGGCTTCTATACCCAAGTGGAATATCATACGAGCAAAGGACGCATTGACCTTGTCCTGCAGACTGACAAGCTTATCTATGTGATGGAATTCAAGCTGGACGGCACGGCCGAGGAGGCTTTGCAACAGATTCATGACAAGCATTACGCGCTTCCCTTTGCTTCGGACGGACGGAAGCTCTTTTAAATAGGGGTGAACTTCAGTGCTGAAACCCGCAATATCGAAAAGTGAATAGTAGAAGAATGAAATGTAGAAAGGAAACAGAGTCCGAAGAAAAGAGGTGCACACTGCTGCAATATCCGGTGAAACTTGGTACAAGATCCGCGGAATCTTGTACCAAAGTTTTTGTAATCTTGTGACGGGTGACGGCTAGTTCCTTTGAACATTGCAAAGATAACTTCACGTCCGTGCGGCGTGATCTCTTCTGACCCCTTGGCGGATTGCAGGGAGTTTACGGGGACACGGGGACAGTGGGGACACCCCCTTTTTTCCTCACACACGCATGCGTGTACCTATAAAGGGAGGATAAGTGGGGTGATATATTCCCTTGCCGTCCACACTTACCGATACTTCTTATTTGGTGAAACGTTTGAGTCTGATGAGGACGGTGCTTTCGGTTATTCTCCCTGTCGTGCGTTTTTTTTCAGAAGTTCCGGCCGGATATAATCCTGTGGGAAGGCAGGGGAAAGATGATTTTCCCACCTAGTTATATCGCGCGTGCGTGTGTGAGAAATTGGGGTCTGTCCCTGCTGTCCCCACTGTCCCTGCTTGGGAGAGCCGGTATGAACTGCCATCTTTAAATTCTCAATTTTTAATCTCCCTCCGTATCAACGTTTCCTCGTCCTACGAGAGGAAACAAGCTCGTACCGGCTTCTTGCCGGAACGTTCCACGCCTTTGCCGGGATGATTTTTCTTATTATCCGCACTGTTGCTGTGGAAATCATAGACCGCTTGTACGTAGTTTATCGCCCCATGGGGATTTTATTGCCGGTGGTGTTTTCCTACGGCGGTGTGGAATTGCTGAGGGTAGGGGAGACTTTCCATAGCCGTACAAAAAAAGCATACGCTTCCATGAACGGGCTGCATAAAGACAGCATCTGCTTTTATGAATATTACTTGAAGATACCGGATTATCGCGTACCGAAGTCCTGCAAGCTGGTGGATTCCGTATGGTCCACGGTGTTTGATGTGTTCGCCTGCTTGTTGGCAGGGGATGACGAGGAAGTTTATTGGTGCTGCGGCCGTCTGGCCGACCGGAGCATCGTGGTGATGGACGGGGCCAGAAGGTATTACCATGTGGAAAAAGGAAAGAGGAAGCGGTACATTGCCGCTAACCTTCCCGAACCCGGTGAGCAGGACTTCGACACGGCTGTAAAGAAGCTGAAAGAGGAAGCCGGACAGCGGGCGGAGGAAACGGACCGGCAGAAGAGAAGGAACGAGGAAGCGAAAAGGCGGAAGAGGCTGGAGGAGATAAGAGATGCCCTTCCGTACCGTATGGGCATGAAATGGGGCTTGAAACTGGGGGAACGTATCATCGTTCCTCCCAAATACAGAAAGATTCTTCCTCCTGTGGGCGTTTATTGTGCTTTTGAAGAGAGCGCCTGCCGGTGGGGGGTGATGGCACTGGACGGGAAAGTGATGGTGGAAGCCCGCTACCAGGAGGTGGATATAGAAAACAACGGCACGGTACACCTGACCGTCATTCCCGGCAAAGTGAAGACCGTCAAACTGTAAGTGTTTCCGGAATGAAACACAAATGACGCGAATGACATAAATTAAAAATCAAGATAAATTTATGCCATTCGCGTCATTTGTGTTCTAAAAAAAAAGTGAGCATCTGCCTGAGTTTGCACATACATTCAGAAAGGTTTCTATTATTACAGAATTTTTTCCATAATAAGCACCATTTCTTTCTTTTTTCACATTTTTTTTCTGTACTTTTGCGCTCAAATTTAAAAACCATTTTTTATAACCCAATATGGCAAATGTGATTAAATTACACAAAGGCTTGAACATCAACCTGAAAGGGAAACCTGCTCAGGAGTTCTTTGACGTGAAGCAGCCGGACATCTATGCGATAGTGCCCGATGATTTTCATGGCGTGACTCCTAAAGTCGTGGTCAAGGAACAGGAATATGTGACGGCCGGGGGAACATTGTTTGTTGACAAGAACCACCCCGAAGTGAAGTTCGTATCTCCGGTAAGCGGTGTCGTTACCAGCGTGGAGAGAGGCGAACGTCGTAAAGTCTTAAGCATCTCCATTGCAGCTGCAAAGGAGCAGGATTACGAAGAGTTTGGAAAGAAGGATGTTTCGACTCTGACAGGCGAGCAGGTAAAAGCCGCCCTGCTGGAAGCCGGACTTTTTTCATTCATTATCCAGCGCCCCTACATCGTGGTGGCTGATCCGAATGCCAAGCCGAAAGGCATCTTTGTTTCTGCATTTGACACTAACCCATTGGCTGCTGATTTCGAATTTGTTCTGAAAGGCCAGGAAAAAGATTTCCAGACTGGTCTGGACGCACTGGCAAAGATGGCAAAGACGTATCTGAATATCAGCGTAGAGCAGAAGAGCCCTGCACTGACCAACGCCAAAAATGTAACTGTAACTGCCTTCGACGGTCCTAACCCCGCCGGAAACGTAGGCGTTCAGATTAACCACATCAGTCCTATCAACAAAGGCGAAACTGTTTGGACGCTCCGTGCGGAAGAAGTGATCTTCATCGGACGCCTGTTCAACACAGGTCGCGTAGACCTTACCCGTACTATCGCCCTGACCGGTTCGGAAGTGAAGAAACCGGCTTATTGCAAGCTGAAAGTAGGAGCCTTGCTGACAGATATTTTTGCAGGACGTGTGAACGGAGGTAAAAACTTACGCTACATTAACGGTAACGTGCTGACCGGAACTTTGGTGAAGCCAAACGGATTCCTGGGTGCGCACGCTACAAGTCTTACTGTGATTCCCGAAGGGGATGACCGGCACGAATTCCTGGGCTTTATCATGCCGCGTACCGATCAGTACAGTGCCAACCGCAGTTATTTCAGCTGGTTGTGCGGTAACAAGGAATACACACTGGATGCCCGTATCAAAGGTGGCGAACGCCACATGATCATGTCCGGCGAGTATGACAAAGTATTCCCGATGAGCATTTTCCCCGAATATTTAATTAAAGCTATCATTGCCGGCGATATTGACCGCATGGAAGCACTTGGTATTTACGAAGTGGCTCCCGAAGACTTCGCTGTATGTGAATTCGTTGACTCTTCCAAATTGGAATTGCAACGCATCGTACGTCAGGGCTTGGACATGCTTCGCAAGGAAATGTGCTAAATAATTAAAAACTAAGAATTAAAAGTTAATGAAAGCGTTAAGAAATTATCTCGACAAGATAAAGCCAAACTTTGAAGAGGGCGGCAAACTCCACGCGTTTCGTTCGGTGTTCGACGGTTTCGAAACATTCTTGTTCGTACCCAACAGCACTTCGAAAACAGGAGTTCACATTCATGATGCGATTGACAGCAAGCGTATCATGTCAATGGTGGTTATTGCGTTGATACCGGCCCTGTTGTTCGGTATGTACAACGTAGGTTACCAGCACTTCTTGGCTGTAGGCCAGGAGGCAGGTTTCTTTGAAAAGTTCATTTATGGTTTCCTGGCTGTTCTGCCTAAGATTATCGTATCATACGTAGTCGGTCTGGGAATCGAATTTGTGGTGGCACAATGGAAGAACGAAGAAATTCAGGAAGGTTTCCTGGTATCCGGTCTGTTGATCCCGATGATCGTTCCTGTGGAATGTCCGTTGTGGATTCTGGCTGTCGCTACAGCATTCTCTGTTATCTTCGCTAAGGAAGTATTCGGCGGTACAGGTATGAATATCTTCAACCCTGCATTGATTACCCGTGCTTTCTTGTTCTTCGCTTATCCTACCAAAATGTCCGGTGATGCCGTTTGGGTAAGCACTGACAGCATTTTCGGTATCGGTGGCGGACAGGTAGTGGACGGTTTTACCGGCGCTACGATGTTGGGACAGGCTGCTACAGCCGCTCCGGGTGCAAGCGAACTGATTAATGTGAACGGTACTCCCGCTACCATGTGGGATATGGTTGTAGGTTTGATTCCGGGTTCTATCGGTGAAACCAGCGTTATCGCTATCGCACTGGGTGCCATCATCCTGTTGTGGACAGGCGTGGCAAGTTGGAAGACCATGTTCTCTGTCTTTGCCGGTGGTATCGTGATGGGATTGATCTTCAATGTATTCGGCTCTACAGATAACATGATGGCTCAGTTGCCTTGGTACGAACACATCGTATTGGGCGGTTTCTGCTTCGGCGCCGTGTTCATGGCTACCGACCCTGTGACTTCCGCACGTACGGAAAAGGGTAAGTTCATCTACGGCTTCCTGATCGGTGTGATGGCTATCGTTATCCGTGTGTTGAATCCGGGTTATCCCGAAGGTATGATGCTTGCCATCCTGCTGATGAACATCTTCGCTCCGCTGATTGACTACTGTATCGTGCAGAAAAACATCACAGCCCGCGAAAACAGATTAAAATCAACTAACAACTAAAATATCGGACATTATGAATACTAATAGTAATAGTTATACTATCATCTATGCTTCGATAATGGTTGTTATCGTAGCATTCCTGTTGGCATTCGTGTCTTCTTCTCTGAAAGAAAAACAGTACCAGAATGTAGAACAGGACACAAAGAAACAAATTCTGGCAGCTTTGAACGTTTATGACGTAAAAGATGTGAATGCAGAATATGATAAATATGTGAAAGAAGACGATTTGATGCAGGCAGACGGTTCTTTGGTAAAGAACGATGCTGCTTTCCAGACTTCTTATAAAGGTGAAATCGCTAACGGACGTCTTCATGTATTCGTTTGCGACGTGGATGGTCAGACCAAATATGTGCTGCCTATTTATGGTGCCGGTCTTTGGGGACCTATCTGGGGATACATCGCATTGAATGATGACAAAGACACTGTATATGGCGTTTACTTCTCTCATCAAGGAGAAACTCCGGGTCTGGGTGCAGAAATCACCACTACTAAGTTCCAGGATCAGTTCTTGGGCAAACATGTAATGGAAAACGGTACTGTAGCTTTGGGTGTTGAAAAACACGGCAAGGTGGCAAAACCCGATTATCAGGTAGACGGTATCTCAGGTGGTACTATCACTTCTAAGGGTGTAGATGCGATGATTAAGGATTGCCTGAGCATGTACAATTCATTTTTAACTAATAAATAAGAGGAGGGTAAATAGAATATGAGCGCATTATTTTCTAAAAAGAATAGAGAAGTTCTTTTAACTCCGCTGGGTTTGAATAACCCTGTCACCGTACAGGTGCTCGGTATCTGTTCTGCACTGGCTGTAACGGCTCAGCTGGAACCGGCTATCGTGATGGGTCTTTCCGTAACCATTATTACAGCCTTCTCGAACTTCGTTATCTCCTTGTTGCGTAACACCATTCCCAACCGTATCCGTATCATCGTCCAGTTGGTGGTTGTTGCCGCATTGGTAACTATCGTTAGTGAAATTTTGAAAGCGTTCGCATACGATGTAAGTGTGCAGCTTTCTGTATATGTAGGTTTGATTATTACAAACTGTATCCTGATGGGACGTCTGGAAGCGTTTGCTATGATGAACGGTCCTTGGGAATCATTCCTGGATGGTATCGGTAACGGATTGGGTTATGCCAAAATCCTGATTATCGTGGCATTCTTCCGTGAACTGCTGGGAGCCGGTACATTGTTTGGCTTCCAGGTTATCCCGCAGGCTGTTTATGACTTGGGCTACCTGAACAACGGCTTGATGTTGATGCCTCCTATGGCGTTGATTATCTGTGCTTGTATCATTTGGTACCAACGTGCAAAACACAAAGAATTGCAGGAAAGTAATAATTAATCCCCGTTATAAAACGAAAAGAATATGGAATATTTAAGTTTGTTTGTAAAGTCCATCTTTGTGGACAATATGATTTTCGCATACTTCCTGGGGATGTGTTCTTACCTGGCAGTATCGAAGAACGTAAAGACAGCCGTAGGTCTGGGTGCAGCCGTTACTTTCGTGTTGATTGTAACTCTGCCGGTGAACTATTTGCTGGAAAATTACGTACTGGCACCTAATGCGCTGATTGATGGAGTAGACCTCAGCTTCTTGAGCTTTATCCTGTTTATTGCCGTTATTGCCGGTATCGTTCAGTTGGTGGAAATGGCGGTTGAACGTTTCAGCCCGTCGCTCTATGCTTCATTGGGTATCTTCCTTCCGCTGATTGCTGTAAACTGTGCCATCATGGGTGCTTCATTGTTTATGCAGCAACGTCATTTCATCAACATTGGCGAGGCAACTACTTACGCTTTGGGCTCAGGTATCGGTTGGGCACTGGCTATTATCGGTCTGGCTGCCATCCGTGAAAAAATGGCTTACTCTGATGTTCCCGCTCCTTTGAAAGGTCTGGGTATCACTTTCATCACTGTAGGTTTGATGGCAATGGCATTTATGTGTTTCTCTGGTTTGAAAATCTAAAAGGAAAGGAATAAGACAATGGATATGAATTTAATATTAGCTAGTATTGGAGTATTCCTTGGAATTATCCTTCTGCTCGTTGTTATTTTGCTGGTAGCTAAGCAGTATCTTACTCCGAGCGGCAAAGTAAAGATAACTATCAATGGAGAGAAAGAACTGGAAGTAGAACAAGGTTCAACTTTGCTGAACACCCTGTCTGTCAATGGCATCTACCTGTCATCGGCTTGTGGTGGTAAAGGTTCTTGCGGTCAATGTAAATGCCAGGTTGTAGAAGGCGGCGGTGAGATTCTTCCTTCTGAAAAGGGACATTTCAGCCGTAAACAACAACAGGATCATTGGCGTCTGGGTTGCCAGGTGAAAGTAAAAGGTGACCTGGGCATCAAGATTGATGAATCTGTACTGGGTGTTAAGGAATGGGAATGCGAAGTAATCAGCAACAAGAACGTTGCCACTTTCATCAAAGAGTTTATTGTGGCTTTGCCGAAAGGTGAACACATGGACTTCGTTCCGGGTTCATACGCTCAGATTAAGATTCCTAAATTTGAAATGGACTACAACAAGGATATCGATAAAGACCTTATCGGTCCGGAGTATCTGCCCGCATGGGAAAAATTCGGTTTGTTCGGCTTGAAATGTAAGAATACGGAAGAAACCATCCGTGCTTACTCTATGGCCAACTATCCTGCCGAGGGTGACCGTATCATGCTGACAGTGCGTATCGCTACTCCTCCGTTCAAACCGAAAGATCAGGGTCCCGGCTTTATGGATGTGAATCCGGGTATCGCTTCATCTTACATTTTCACGCTGAAACCGGGTGACAAGGTAACGATGAGTGGTCCTTACGGAGACTTCCACCCGATCTTCGATTCTAAGAAGGAAATGATTTGGGTAGGTGGTGGTGCCGGTATGGCTCCGTTGCGTGCGCAGATTATGCACATGACCAAGACACTGCACACTACCGACCGTGAACTTCACTATTTCTATGGTGCGCGTGCATTGAACGAAGTATTCTATCTGCAAGATTTCCAACAATTGGAAAAAGACTTCCCGAACTTCCACTTCCATCTGGCTTTGGACCGTCCGGATCCCGCAGCCGATGCAGCAGGCGTGAAGTATACCGCAGGTTTCGTTCACAATGTGATGTATGAAACTTATCTGAAGGATCATGAAGCTCCCGAAGATATTGAATACTACATGTGTGGCCCCGGCCCGATGTCTAATGCAGTTGTTAAGATGCTGGATAGTCTGGGTGTTGAGCCTTCTTCTATCATGTACGACAACTTCGGAGGATAATATCAGGATATCCTTTTATTAATAATGAAAATAAGCCCGGTAAAAGTGAACTTTTATCGGGCTTTTTCTTTACTTTTGTATAAAACGAAAATGAATATGATAGAGAACATACTAGCCAATTTGAAAATTGAGCGGCTGAACCCGATGCAAGAGGCGTCCATCAATGCTTGGAAAGAGGGAAAAGACCTAATATTATTGTCTCCTACGGGATCCGGCAAGACGTTAGCTTATCTGTTGCCTTTGGTGCAGAGTTTGAAGCCTGGTATAACAGGCGTACAGGCTATAGTGCTGGTTCCTTCCCGGGAACTGGCTTTACAAATAGACCAGGTATTTAAATCCATGAACACACCCTTCAAGGCTGTAAGTTGTTATGGAGGACGACCGGCCATGGAAGAGCACCGTACCATCAAAGGGGTGCAGCCATCAGTTATCATCGGTACTCCGGGCCGTATGAATGATCATCTTTCCAAACAGAATTTTGATGCAGATACGGTCACAACTCTGGTAATCGATGAATTTGACAAATGCCTGGAGTTTGGCTTCCAGGAAGAGATGGCGACTGTCATAGGACAGTTGCCCAACTTGCAACGCCGTTTTCTGTTGTCGGCTACCGATGCGGAAGAGATTCCGCAGTTTACGGGGCTGGACAAGACCATTAAATTGAATTTTTTAAATCCGGAAGAGCAGCTTACCCACCGTCTGCATTTATATAAGGTACTGTCTCCGGAAAAAGACAAACTTGAAACCTTATATAAATTGCTTTGTACCTTGGGAAGCCAATCGACATTGGTTTTCTGTAATCACCGTGAAAGTGTGGAACGGGTAGGGAAGTATCTTCAATCCCAGAAGTTTCAATGTGGCATTTTTCATGGCGGCATGGAACAGGATGACCGCGAACGCTCCCTATATAAATTCCGCAACGGAAGTTGCCATGTGCTTATTTCTACCGATCTGGCCGCTCGCGGACTGGATATCCCCGAAATAGAGAATGTAGTACATTATCATCTGCCTGCCAATGAAGACGGATACATTCACCGCAACGGACGTACCGCCCGCTGGGAAGCCGAAGGTAATTCTTATGTTATCCTTCATGCCGAAGAAACAGTGCCCGCATATATAACCGATGAGCCGGAGGAGTTCATTTTACCCGAAGTCACCCCCAAACCTTCTTTACCCGAATATGTGACATTATATATAGGAAAAGGCAAGAAAGATAAAATCAATAAGATAGATATTGTGGGATTTCTCTTTAAAAAAGGAAACCTTAATAAAGACGAAATAGGACGGATTGATGTAAAAGACCACTATTCTTTTGCAGCCGTATCTCGCAAAAAGATAAAACAAACTTTGAATTTAATACGAAATGAGAAGATAAAGGGCATAAAAACACTTATTGAAGAAGCTAAATAATGACAATTTGTCAATTCTCGAAATAAAATGATTAAAGAATAATTCAAAAAGATATTTTTTTTATGCTTTAGATCATTGTTTACTAGGGATGTAGTTACAAAATGAAAGCATAAAAAATCAGATTTAACTAATTTGAAAGAAAATTATGCGGAAATTCGTAAATTTATTAGCGATTTTTTTGGAAAACTGAAAATAATGTGTAATTTCGCCCAATGTAAGATATAAACAAATTGTATAACCAAAACAAACGTCAAATGAAAAAGCATAATTTCAATGCGGGACCATCTATCTTGCCTCGCGAGGTAATTGAGAAGACAGCACAAGCCGTTCTTGATTTTAATGGGTCAGGCCTTTCCATCATGGAAATCAGTCACCGTGCTAAAGATTTTCAGCCTGTAGTAGACGAAGCTGTTGCTTTGTTTAAGGAACTGTTGAACATCCCGGAAGGGTACTCGGTACTATTCTTGGGAGGTGGAGCCAGCTTGGAATTCTGTATGATACCTTTCAACTTCCTCGAAAAAAAAGCTGCTTACCTGAACACAGGCGTATGGGCCAAGAAAGCGATGAAAGAAGCCAAGGCTTTCGGCGAGGTAGTAGAAGTGGCATCTTCCGCTGAAGCGACCTATACCTATATTCCCAAAGATTATACGGTTCCCGCCGATGCAGATTATTTCCACGTCACAACGAATAACACAATCTATGGAACAGAACTTCATGAAGATCTGGATTCTCCGGTTCCTATGATTGCTGATATGTCATCTGATATTTTCTCTCGTCCTATCGACGTTTCTAAATATATTTGTATCTATGGCGGTGCGCAGAAGAATTTGGCTCCGGCCGGTGTCACTTTCGTTATTGTAAAGAACGATGCTGTGGGCAAGGTATCACGCTATATTCCTACTATGCTGAATTATCAGACTCACATTGACGGCGGCTCTATGTTCAACACACCTCCTGTACTTCCTATTTATGCCGCTTTGCAGACTTTACGCTGGATAAAAGCCAACGGTGGTGTAGCAGAAATGCAGAAACGTGCTAAAGAGAAGGCAGACATGCTGTATGCTGAAATAGACCGTAACAAAATGTTCCGTGGCACAGTAACGGATAAAGCCGACCGCTCTTATATGAACATTTGCTTTGTAATGAATGACGAATACAAAGACCTGGAAGCCGATTTCTTGAAATTTGCCACAGAAAAAGGTATGGTGGGTATTAAGGGACACCGTTCTGTAGGCGGTTTCCGTGCATCTTGCTACAACGCTATGCCGAAGGAAAGCGTTCAGGCTTTGATTGACTGCATGCAGGAATTTGAGAAACTTCATTAATAATTATGTTCACCACAGATTATACGAATTGCACAGATAGGAACAATAAATGGAATCTGTGATAATCCGTGATAATCTGTGGTGAACCTTTTTAATACAATAAGACCATGAAAGTATTAGTAGCAACAGACAAGCCGTTTGCAAAAGTTGCAGTAGACGGTATCCGTAAAGAAATAGAAGCAGCAGGTTATGAACTGGTATTGCTGGAAAAATATGGTGAAAAAGCTAAACTACTGGAAGCTGTAAAGGACGTTAACGCAATCATTATCCGCAGTGATATTATTGATGCCGAAGTATTGGATGCGGCAAAAGAACTGAAAATCGTAGTACGTGCAGGAGCAGGTTATGATAACGTGGATTTGGCGGCTGCTACGGCACACAATGTGTGTGTTATGAATACTCCGGGACAGAACTCCAATGCAGTAGCCGAACTGGCTTTTGGCATGATGGTGATGGCTGTCCGCAATTTCTATAACGGGACTTCGGGTACTGAACTGATGGGCAAGAAGTTAGGTATCCATGCATACGGCAATGTAGGTCGCAATGTGGCTCGTATCGCTAAAGGTTTTGGCATGGATATTTATGCTTTTGACGCTTTCTGCCCGAAAGAAGTTATCGAAAAAGACGGTGTGAAAGCTGTTTCTTCTGCTGAGGAACTGTATGCTGCTTGTAATATAGTGTCCCTGCATATTCCTGCTACGGCTGAAACTAAAAATTCCATCAACTATGAATTGGTCAACAAGATGCCTAAAGGAGGAGTATTGGTAAATACTGCCCGTAAGGAAGTGATCAATGAAGCGGAATTAATCAAACTGATGGAAGAACGCACCGACTTAAAGTATGTTACTGATATCATGCCGGTTGCCCATGCAGAGTTCTCGGAAAAATTTGCCGGCCGTTATTTCGCTACACCGAAAAAGATGGGGGCCCAGACGGCTGAAGCAAATATCAACGCAGGTATCGCTGCTGCCAGACAAATAGTAGGCTTCCTGAAAGATGGTTGTGAAAAATTCAGAGTAAATAAATAAGTAATCCAATAACCGCAGGGGCGGATTGAATCCGACCGGATGCATATAGCTTATGTTTTCGGGCGAATGCAATTCGCCCCTGCAAGTAAAATCTAATACCTTTATTTTATGGCAATAATAAAACCCTTCAAAGGCATCCGCCCTCCGAAAGAATTGGTAGAACAAGTAGCTTCACGTCCATACGACGTACTGAATTCTGAAGAAGCACGCGAGGAAGCGAAAGGTAATGAAAAGTCACTTTATCATATTATAAAACCGGAAATTGATTTCCCTGCCGGAACAGACGAACATGATCCTAAAGTATATGAGAAGGCTGCCGAAAATTTCCAGATGTTTCAGGACAAGGGCTGGTTGGTGCAAGATGAAAAAGAAAATTATTATGTATATGCACAAACCATGAATGGCAAGACCCAATATGGACTGGTGGTAGGAGCGTATGTTCCCGATTATATGAACGGGGTCATCAAAAAACATGAACTGACCCGTCGTGACAAGGAGGAAGACCGCATGAAACATGTCCGCGTAAATAATGCCAATATAGAACCGGTATTCTTTGCTTACCCGGATAATGCGGAATTGGATGCTATCGTTAAGAAATATACTTCACAACGGCCGGAATATGATTTTATCGCTCCGGGTGACGGCTTCGGACATTCATTCTGGGTGATCGACAAAGAAGAAGATATAAAAGCTATCACAAAAGCTTTCGAAGCCATGCCGGCTCTTTATATTGCCGATGGTCATCATCGCTCGGCTGCCGCAGCCCTGGTAGGCGCCGAAAAAGCGCAGCAAAATGCAAACCATCAGGGAAATGAGGAGTACAATTACTTTATGGCTGTATGTTTCCCGGCCAACCAGCTGACTATTATTGATTACAACCGTGTTGTAAAAGACTTGAACGGGCTGTCTCCGGAACAATTCCTGACCGCTGTCAGCAAGAATTTTGTGGTAGAAGAGAAAGGAACTGAGGTCTATAGACCGCAGGCTCTTCACAATTTCTCTCTCTATCTGGACGGTAAATGGTACAGCTTGACAGCAAAACCGGGCACATACGATGACAATGATCCTATCGGAGTATTGGACGTGACTATTTCTTCCAACTTGATATTGGATGAAATATTGGGAATCAAGGATCTTCGTTCCGACAAACGGATTGACTTTGTAGGTGGTATCCGTGGCCTGGAGGAATTAAAGAAGCGTGTGGACAGCGGTGAAATGAAAGTGGCTTTGGCCCTTTACCCTGTTTCTATGAAACAATTAATGGATATTGCCGATACCGGCAATATCATGCCGCCCAAAACAACTTGGTTTGAACCGAAACTTCGTTCGGGATTGGTTATTCATAAACTGAGCTGATCCATAGTTGGAACACGGACAGAAAGAACAAACCTGCATTTCCCTTTCTGTCCGTGTCCGTTCAATCATTTCATATAATTTTTCAGCTGCTACAGGTGATATAAATTCTTTTATATTTGTTGATTAGGTATAATTAAAATAAATAGATGTCAGAGTGAAAGAATAAAGCATTTTTCCTTTGTTTATTGCTGACAAATATCTAATTTCGCGCCGATTTTAAAGCGTGTAATAAAAACGATGACTAACAACAAGACTAAAGGATTTCTCCTTGGGGCAATCGCAGCAGCCAGCTACGGCATGAACCCACTGTTCACCCTTCCTCTTTATAGTGCAGGAATGAGCGTAGACTCGGTATTATTTTATCGCTATGCACTGGCTATAGTTGTACTAGGTATCATGATGAAGATGCAAAAGCAATCTTTTGCCATTAAGAAAGCGGATGTGCTGCCACTTTGCATCATGGGACTGCTGTTCTCATTCTCTTCCCTGTTTCTCTTTATGAGTTATAACTACATGGATGCCGGTATCGCATCCACCATACTGTTTGTCTACCCGGTACTGGTAGCTATTATTATGGCTGTAGTATTTAAGGAAAAAGTATCGCCGGTCACTATGTTTTCCATAGCGCTGGCCTTTGTGGGAATTTCCTTGCTCTGTAAAAGTCCGGGAGGACAGACACTCAGCCTGGTCGGGATTACTTTTGTCTTTTTATCATCCTTGTCTTATGCTATCTATATAGTTGGCGTAAACCGTTCTTCCCTGAAGGATATGCCTATAGCCAAGCTTACTTTCTATGTCCTGCTTTTCGGCCTGTCTGTTTATGTGGTGCGATTGAAGTTCTGTACAGGATTGCAGCCTATCCCTACACCCTTGTTATGGGTGAACGCAGTTTCACTGGCTGTTTTTCCTACTGTTATTTCGTTGGTGACCATGACAAAGGCCATACACTACATTGGTTCCACCCCCACTGCTATTCTGGGTGCTTTGGAGCCTGTTACAGCTTTATTCTTCGGAGTACTGATTTTTGGAGAGCAGCTGACACCGCGCATTATTCTGGGCATTTTGATGGTGATTACTGCCGTAACTCTGATTATAGGAGGAAAAACATTGCTGAAAAAAAGCAAGATTCGGTTAAGGCATACTGGCAGATAAAGTCGGATTTTGTATCTTTGCCCTTGCAATTATAAATTTTCCACTATGAAAAAACAACTGATGCAATGGGCAGGAGTGGGAATGTGGATGGTATTGGGGCTGTCCGCATGTTCCCCTACAAAAACAGAAATTGGAAATCTGAATGTCATTCCGCAGCCCCAAGAAGTAAGTCAAGACATTCAAGCCCACCCTTTTGTTATTAATCCGCAAACCGGTATTGTTTATCCGGAAGGCAATGAAAAGTTGCAACGGACGGCAGAATTTTTAGCTTCCTATATTAAAGAGGCAACGGGAATTACTGTCCGGACAACAACTGAAGCCGCAAGGAAGAACTCCATCATTTTGGCGGTTGACGGTTCCATTACCAACAAAGAGGGGTATCAACTGGAGGTAACTTCTGAAAACATCCATTTGAATGGAGGAAGTGAGTCGGGAGTATTTTATGGAATACAAACGCTCTACAAGGCTTTGCCGTTGACCAAAAACAAACAGGTATCCGCTGCCATCCCGGTGGGAACTGTTAATGACTATCCTCGTTTCGGTTATCGTGGTTTCATGGTAGACGTGGGCCGCCATTATTTTCCGGTTTCTTATCTGAAACAAATTATAATCCGCAAATCCAAATTTCCGCAGAATCCGAAACGAAGCGTTCGATTTTCAGGGAAAAGGACAAAACGAAGCGTTCAAAAAAGGAAAGCGCGCAACACTCAAAAAGCCGAAACAAAAGTTTTGTAATGACCTCTGTTTCGGCTTTATAATTTCATAAAAAATGGCTTTATAACGGCATTAAAATAAGGCTCAAAAGTTTGGCCTTCTACTTGAAAAATTGTATCTTTGTTCAGTGCTAAGCAGCTGTTTTATGAACTAATTTTTCCTGTTTCTTATACAGCATCATGTCTGTATATTCGGCAGAATAATTCATGTGGGCATTGAATTCCTTTTTTGTACAACCCTCAAAAGGATTGCCAATGGTTTTGTTTGCTCCAATCCATTCACACAGTTCAAGTATGGAGGATTTATTGGATGTGAAATAAACGAAGGAATGCTTTTCGAGTATCTTTAAAACATCCAAATAATCAGACAAGCGCCAATACATATTGTACGTACCAACATCAGTGGAAAGATAAGGCGGATCAATTAAAAAGACGACTCCGGGAACATCCTTATATTGGTTGAATACTGCTTTGTAGTCGCATGATACAATTTCAAGCCCTTTTAAGTAGTCAGAAGACTCCGGATAACCGGTCTTGCGAATGTTGTTATAAAGGACTTCCTTGCGCATTTCGGCTACAGACAATTTATACTTCATGGAGAACATAAGTGAGGATGATAAGGTTATAAAATCCACGTACCCAACATTTAGTTCTTCTTCCTCGATACGTTTAAAAATGCGTTCTCTAAGTTCCCCTTTAATTGGTTTATGTTTGGGTATCGAATTACCCACCAGCTCCCTAATATCGGCAAGCAGTTTATTTGTCTGTGGGATATTTTTCAGTCTGAACCGGTAGTTGTCGAAGTCATTGTAGACAACAGTAGCATCGGGCTTGCTTCTTTTGGCTATATGCGAAAGAAGTCCGGAACCGCCAAACAAGTCCACAAACACGGTATCTTCAGGGAACTGTTCCAAAACTTTAATAAACTCTTTAGCAAACATTCTTTTTTGGCCTACAAATGGCAGTGGTGCAGATAAATTCATATTCTTCATACGTTCAAGTCAAATTTAATGTTTTCAACTCCGGATAACAGTTCCAGAGTCCGGTCAATGTTATTTTCATATATATGCACATTTCCAAGGTCAAGGGTTATGGACTTCAGGGGAAGCTCCACCTGCCTTGCCATCAGATAAAGATGATAAATATCAGCCGGAAGCCCAAGGTTCGCATCAGAACTACGCTGATATGCAGATAGCACCAATTCTCCCTCATCAATTTGGAACTGCACAAGACTCAGGCAGGGTGCCTGGTTGCTTTCCACCCCGGTTTCTCCAAGAAACAGGACATAATTCTTGCTGTTGCGCTTTTCCCGGTTAATCCTGGTTATGAGGGGTGGAAGCTTTTCAAAGTAAGTTGGATAGCTGTTTACAAGGGTATGGCCGCAATAATCCCACCAGGTAATCCCTGCCTCTTTGTATTTTTCCACATCCCGGACTCCTTGCATAAACAGTTTCAATTCCTCTTTCAGCTTTTTCCTGGCTATCCCGTGGCTTTCAAATATGTCAAGTAAATCAGCGGGGGTTAGCATGAGCCTTTCGTTTAATAGATACTTGATACGCCCTTTCCTATTGGTCTGGATTTTGCCCGTTTGGAGTATCTTGTCTAATGTCTGGTAATACTTATTCATGAGCTTTATTTTTGGTTGTACAAAGGTAGCTCTACCGGACAACACAAGGCATCCCCGGCACATCAATCACACTGCACCGAGCGTGCAGTGCTTTCCAAACCGTTTGATAACATCATACACCTTACGTTCGCTTACCGAATATTTATTTGCCAAAAACGCCACTGCATAAGTGGTCTTTTCACCTTGTTTTTTCATGACCTCATACTCCGTATATAAGTCTATGAATCGAAGGTCATCCTGCTTGCCGCCCAAACTTATAAGCATTTCAAGCGGTTCTCTGTTAAATTTAAGTGCTTCAAACAATGTCATATCCAATCATTTTTGTACTTTTGCAATGCCAATCATTTATTTAATGCGTAAAAACGCCACGAGAGTGCGGCAGAGGGCATTGCCCCCGGTCGCGCACTCTCGTGGCGTTTTGTGTTAATAAATGATTGGCGTCTATATTAACAGGCCGGGGGCTTTTTTTATCCCTCCCCCGAAGGGATTGTCAATCACTCAATCCGATATAATTCCAAATTGAACTTGTCCTTTTTTTCCCAGCCTTCAGCCAGAACTGTCTGAATGAATCCTACTGCTTTTGTATAGAAATCTTTCAGTTCTTCTAACTGAGTAAAAGTATGGTATTCCGGTTGTTCATCCGAACCAAACTTAAACGTCACTGGCAGGGTTTCTCCGCCCGTCTGAACGGCCAAATCGTATGCTGCCTTATAGTTGTACTGGTTCTCCACAGAAAGCCATACATGGGCACCATTATAGGCGAATCCGGATAGGATAGCCGCATCAGTCTGGCTGTTATACCAGGACATAACCAATGTGTGGATTTCCTCATCAGTAGGCTTATGCCCGAACTCCTCTTCCATGTAGGAGGCAGAGCCGTTCTCTTTTTCCTGCACATCCCAGCGGATGCGCCATTTGTCTTTAACCGGGTTCGTGCATTCCATCAGCGATACACCGGCACTTCCTTCAACTCTTCTCATGTAAACACGTATTTGGTTCTACCTTTGCCGAATGTCTCTGTCTTGATGGTCGTTTCAAACGGGAAACCATCCGGCATTTCCTTTACTTGTGCGAGAATATTCTTCATTTCCTCGCTGTTGGTGAAGAACTTCTTTGCTTCGCCGTTCACTTCGATGGCCACAATACAGCGGTCTTCTCCCTGCTCGGTCTTGATACCGGTCTCAAAGTCCTTCACTACAATCGGTAAGTTTACCAGTTCCCGGATGCTTA
>OIXR01001213.1_pt1 | contig 18690 bp, 20 predicted proteins | sample 1587831 | NCBI WGS metagenome assembly OIXR01 (sample SAMN03283263) | human gut metagenome | biome: human-associated habitat; material: feces | host: Homo sapiens | place: USA | collected 2013
TCACATCTCCCTGCAGGTTCTTTTCATAATAAATTCTTGTGGTTTTTAATGTTTCACTTATCTCACTTAACTGACTGTATTCAAAGCCGATAACATTATTATCTAATTATTTTTGTACATTATAAGCAATGTCTATTTACGTGTTTATGAATATATAATTAGAACCGCCCCTATAATTAATCCGACTATAATTACTATCACTAACTGATACCAATCTAATATGTCCAATATAATATCAACAAGTATCCCTATTTTTTTTCGTATTTGTTTTTCTTCCTTCAATCTCTCTCTACAATCATAAATAATTATACTCATCAACGCTATACAAATAATACTAATAATTGTTCCTATTATTTTATATTTTATTTGCTGCATATGATACAAACCTTTTGATAGCTGTAAACCAGCTCTCACCTTTCCTTTTTCCAAATGATTTTACAACCATATTTACAATTAAACTTCTCATTTTATAAAATGCTCTAAGTAATTTTATTTCAAGCATTCCTGCTCCCACTTTTTGTACCATTCCTACATACCTCTTTATTTTAAATATATTACCTCCTGTTATCCAAGATGCAATTCTTCCATCTTTATCTACGTAGCGAATAGGATTACCGTTGCAATACAAATATATATTATGTTTTAATATTGTTCCAACTGTTATATTTATCATTTCAGCATCATCTGCATTTATAAATCTTCCCACCTCTGCATCGTAATATCTGCTCTGCAGATAATAAAGATTTGTATCACTTTCAGTATCAGCGCCATTTCCGTAATAGTGTTTCTTATTTTACGAATCCAAATCCGATACTCCAGTTTCTCCAACTGAAACACCAACTTTTTTTATATAAACTTTATCACCATTCTTCTTAAAAAATATTTTAAAATATTCTCTCTCAGAAACCCGATTGCCATTTTCTAGCATTCCCTTGTAACTAACATCCATCCAAATATAATTTTCTCTCCAATTCTCTTTATATGTACTGCATTCTATTTGCGTTATTTTTATTCCTCCCTCTTCCATCCAATTCATCTGAATACAATCATTAATTTTCTTTCCATATTTCTCATTAATATATGATTTTTCAATATCTCCAATAACACAACTTTTAACTATATTTTGAATTTGCGTTGTAGTTCTTTTTCTAGAATTATAAGTTTTTATGTTTAATGATACGCATGTTAATATAATTAAAAAGATTACTATTAAAATAATCCTATAGCCTTTTTTCCTAAACATAAAAATCTCCTCCATTTATTTTAAAGCATACTTTTAAGGTAACTTCGAACTTGCTACCAACATTTAACGAACTATTATTCTTAATGATTTCATTTTCTAGAAATTCCACTTCTATGTTCTGTGCAATGCATAACTTCAAACTTTTCTCTGAAATATTCTATAGAACTTAATGCTTTCTTCGTTAAAAAAGTCAATATTCCTCTTTGTTTCATTATATACAAATGCTTTTTTCTCATGGCTAATATATGAAAACCATTTCTTTTTTTTCGATAAAAGCATAGCTCTTCCGGAAATACCTCTCCATTCCAATTATCAATATTGTCAGCTTCAAAAAATATAGGTTTTAACTCTTTAGAACATCTCATTATTATATAATCACTGTTTTCAAATTCCGTATTAGTATCCGGATGATATCCAATATTTCTTTTTTCTACAATTAACTCCGAAACTATGTAATACAATTCTTGCAATATATATTGTGAAATATCATTTTCATCTTTTGTAAAAACCATACTTAATGAATCACTTGTGTCTATGGCATAATTAATAAATGACTTGTATCTTTTTTATTAATAAATATCTCTAGTATTTGAAATCACTCCTATTCTTCATTTCAATTTACTTTTTATCAACAGAAATAATTGATATTTTTTGAAACGGAAATCTTATACCGTTTCAAAAGTCACACTTCTTGTCAGCCTTTTTTCCATGAAGTGTAACAGTGTTTATCTTTTTTCAACTTTCATAAAGAAAAGCTTCCTAATAGTAATGTTATTTAGGAAGCTTTTCTATTTTTGCTATTTATTCTTACTATATGTAAAATCTATGTCTTTTAAACAAATAAACAACCAATGCATACATACTATTAATCCTATCCCACCAACAAATGTCAATACACCTCCTAGCGCTACCTTGCTTTGAGCAAGATTTATCATAGCAGCACTTATTTCTTCTAAACTTGCTTCTTCTGTTTTAATACTTTTCAATGCTTTAGACATAGTTACTCCACTTGCGGAAGAAATAGTGTATAATCCTCTTACAAATATATTTAACCATATAAACGCAAATATTGCATCCACAATTAATGTTATTTTTGTTTTCATTTCTACCTCCTAGTATTTTTTATTTGAATATTCAAACTCGGCTTGTACCGAGCTTGGCTTAAACATATTGGTTTAGGTTTTGTGTGTTTTTATCTGTTGATTTACCTATATTATATTATTTGTATTATTTGTATTATCCTTCTGATCTCGTGTTGCCATAGTGTTGCCACGAAAGTATTATAGCATAGGCTAGCTCTTATTTCATCAAGTTATTTTAATACCTATAAAAAATACGTTTCAAGTTAATGAACTATTATTCTTAATAATGACATTCTCAATACAATATTTTATTTTTTTATAATAAACAAATACAACAACTTTTCTATTATCACAATTATCATACCATACAAATAAAGGTTAATATCTCCAAATATATTAAATAAACAACAAATCAAATAAACAACAGGAAACACTAAGTAATTGCATGTTCGAAAGATTAACTTATTCTTTTGTTTTCTAAATGCCTCCATTATGTTAATAATTGCTACTACTAATAATAAGATTCCTACTATCATTATGCCCTCTCTACTTTATATGTATTATGAAAATATTTATATACTTTTTTAACTTTGAATTTATTATACCTTTTATAATATGCTATTGCGTTTATAATCTGTGATGCCATATATGTTGCATACATAATCCCAGAGCTTCCTAAAATAAACCCACCAATAATCAATGCAACTGTTACACCTGTTGATAATCCTAATGTAAATATATGTCCTGCAACTGCAAATTTTATTAATGAAGAACCAAGGCTAATATATGCATAGCTAACTCCTGCAACAGTTACAATCAAATTAGCTATTTCGTGAATACATGCAGTCTTTCCTGTAAAAGTTCCTGTTATCGCAAATCCACCATTATCTGCAAAATTTACTGGATTACTATTACAATAACAATAGAGATTATCTTGGAAAATAGCATTTAGTCTTACATCAAATATACTCACATCATCTGCATTTACAAATCTTCCCACCTCTGCATCGTAATATCTGCTCTGCAGATAATAAAGATTTGTATCGCTTTCAGTATCAGTGCAGCTTCCGTCATAGTAGTATCCTCTGTACAATACATGATTTAACTCAAAGGGAACCTCATATCCTTCATAACAGAAACTCTTTTCTTTATCTGTGATGACATTTCCCCATGCATCATATGTATATGAAGCGATTTTTGCTCCTCTGGCATCAAGCAGACCTGTCACATCTCCCTGCAGGTTCTTTTCATAATAAATTCTTGTGGTTTTTAATGTTTCGTTTATCTCACTTAACTGGCTGTATTCAAAGCCTATAACATTATTACCTGAATCATACATATACCAGATGTCATAACTCTTGAAACGGTATATTATTACCGTTTCAAAAGTCATATTTATGTAGATTATATATTTTAGATTAAATTAAATTTAATCTAAATCTGTCACACTCCCTTCTTCATCTAAATAAATCCCAATTTTTGTAATATATATATTGCCTCCAACAATTTTGAAATAACATTTATAATATACTTCTTTCTTCCCTTCACTAGTCTCAAGATAAACAGCTACTTTAACATGTTTATTAATCCAGTTTTCATTGTCATATGAACATTCCACTGATTTTACTATGTGATTTTTATCATCCCAATATATGTTATTTAGGATTTTTTTACTATTTTCTTCAGAAATATATTTGCTATTACAATTTTCAGTCAAAATTGTTTTAGTAAAAATATCTCCTATTTGATCTAAATAGAAAAATCTTACAGGATATATAATAACTATTGTTATTATTGATATTATTAATAACGTAACACATATTATCTTTTTTTTATTCATACAAACTTCCTCTCTCCTCTATATGTTACCCTGTTTTCATTGGCAGGAGTTGCTTCCTGCAACTGTCTTCCCCTATACCAGTTAAATGACATTCATCCTTTTGTGATATTTATAATCAGTTATATATTCTACCATTTTAAAAGCAAAAACATAACAACTTTATTACATAACTTCAAACTTTTCTCTGAAATATTCTATAAATTCCTTTGCTTCATTATTGGGATTCGCCAATATTGTTGCCTCCTCACTGTACCAAGAATATTCCAAGTCATGAATTATAATGGGTATTTTACCAAATTTTTTATTTACAATTCCATGAAGTTGCAAATCTCTTGCAACCTCAGAAATCATATTTAATACTTCATAATAACCATTTGGTCCTTTTCCTATGTAGTTCATATTTTCATCATATGATTTTTCAAAATCTTCTGAACCAATATTTTTTACACCATTGGATACAAGAAATTCTAAAATAATTTCCGCTGTTTCATCATCTTCCTCCGCGTTTAAAATTACTTTTAATCCTTTAACGTCATCACTGTCATATTTATCATCTTTCTGAATATATCCAATTGATATTTCAAAGAAATTTTTAATTCCCTTATATACATAGGTTTCATTTGAATAAACTAATATTGATATTGCAGCTATTTCATCTTCTTTCCATTGATTAATAATTTCAATAAATTTATCATAAAAATACTTTTTGCAACACATACTTAAATCTCCTCCACTTATTTTTCAAACATACTTTTAAGGCGTCTTCGAGCTTGCTGCCAACAATAAAGCTTTTATAAAAGTTAACGTTTTTGTTGTTTTTGCATACGAACCTTCAGCTTTCTTTAATAAAGTATGAACCGCAATATAATATGCATCTGTATGCAAATGACGATGCAAGTTATATTTTATGCTAACCTTATTTAATGAACTTTGTACACTTATGTTCAGTCCACTGCCCACTAACGCACTTCCTGTTAACAGATTTGAAGTATCCAAATATACATGTTCCTCTGAATTGTATGGATAACTTGATATCATGTTGTTCATGGCACCCAGATAATAATTATGCATGTTCCCATTTTGCTGAAAATCAACAGACCAAACTGATGCAGTAGTTAGGTAGTCAAACATCCATACCATTGTAGGATCAATTGTAACCGGATACTTTGTGGCTTCGTTTTCAACATAATCATTACTTACAATTACTTTTAATGCTTCATTTTCACCATCTTTTTCTAATTTGTATTCTAAACTTTTGTAATCTTCTTTTCCGTCTGCATCAACTAAGAATGGGGCTTCTATTGTTCCTATGATTTTATTGGTATTTTTGTCATACACCAATTATCGCTATTGTTAATGCAAGCGACACCAATTTTTTGCTTATGTTTCTTGTTCTCATACTACCTCTGTTACTCCTTCCTAAATAATTAGCATGAAATTTCCGTACAGTAAGAATAATCTTCCTGCATTAATTATCCTTACCCATCCTTCTCTTCCATCATAACATGTTTTTCCAATATGCACACTGACAAAAATCTTTTGTAACATTTTTATTTTGATTTTACTATTGTTTGTATTTACTCCACTGTTTTTCACATTTTTTCCTAAGTCAGCCACATTTTCAACTATTTTTAATTCCTCATACATATCTGCTAATTCTTTTTCAGCCGCTATCTGCTTAATCATCTATTGTTGTTGAAAAGAAATCTGATTCTCCTGATGAAGACAAATCAGTTCATGCTTCAAAACTTTTGATTCCCACACTTAAAGATTTCTTTTCCAAGCATCCTTTGATTAATCCAAAAACATTTCCCGGTGATGCAGCTTTTGATACTGTAGCGTTATATAAAACTCTTCTTACCGGTGATACTTTTGGTAATAATAAACATTTTACAAAAGCATTCATTCCTCTTAATGCAAGATACGGTCTTGAAAATCAGGATTATACTATCAATGAGGATGGAATACCTTGTTGTCCTCATGATGCTTTCTGTGATGACCCTTGCACTACTTCAAAATGTGGACGAATGGTTTACATTTATCCTGAAAAAATCTACGTGCATATCCCGGAACTGTTCGTGGAACTGAAGAGTGGAATAAAACCTATAAATTAATAATATTTTCTATCATCTATTCTTGCTTAATTGGATTTCTAGGAAAAACATATTGAGTACCATTAATATATTGACCATGCAAATTTAAAATGGTTCCCCCAAGAGCATCAAAAAAAATTTTTTTATAATCAAAATAACTATTCTAACAGAATATTACCCTCTTACAACATCTTTCATTTCTTTTACATACTGTGAAACGTAAGGCACGCTTTCTTTTCCATGTTCTGCAACTATTCTTACAATAGCACTGCCAACAATTGCTCCGTCGGCATATTTGCACACATCTTCTGCCTGCTTTGGTGTGGAAATTCCAAAACCTACTGCACAAGGCACATCTGAAACTTCCTTAACAAGTTCAATCATTCCGTTAATGTCTGTTTTTATTTCTTTTCTAACACCTGTAACTCCAAGTGAAGATACGCAGTAAAGAAATCCCTGAGCTTCCTTTGCAATCATTTTTATTCTGTCGTGAGATGTTGGAGCTATCATAGAAATCAATTCAATTCCTGCCTCTGTACATTCAGGCAAAAGTTCATTTTTTTCTTCATAAGGACAATCCGGAACAATTATTCCACAAATTCCACATTCATTACACCTGTCCATAAATTTCTTTTTTCCATATTTGTAAATAACATTTATGTATGTCATAAAAACTAATGGAATATGAATCCGGTCTTTTATTTCAATTAAAGCATCCATTAGCTTATCTGTTGTACAGCCTGCTTCCAATGATCTTAAATCTGCCTTCTGAATAACCTGTCCTTCTGCGATTGGGTCTGAAAAAGGTATCCCCACTTCAATTATATCTGCCCCTGCATTCTGCATTTCAATAATAAGTTTCTTTGTTGTTTCAAGGTCAGGATCTCCTCCTGTTATAAAAGGTATAAATGCTTTTCCATTCTTAAATGCTTCTTTTATTTTACTCATAAATCTGTACTCCTCTATATCTTGCTATTGCTGCCACGTCCTTATCGCCACGGCCTGACACGTTAACTACTACGATTTTATCTTTGTCCAAAGTTGGCACATACTTCATTGCATATGCAATTGCGTGAGAACTTTCAATTGCAGGAATAATTCCTTCTGTTTTTGACAAATATTCAAAAGCATTAACTGCTTCTTCATCTGTAATTGCCACATATTCTGCTCTTTTTTCTGCCTGAAGCATTGCATGTTCAGGTCCGATTCCCGGATAATCAAGTCCTGCTGAAATTGAATAAACAGGGGCAATCTGACCATATTCATTCTGGCAGAATAAAGACTTCATTCCGTGGAAAATAGCTTCTGAACCGTTAGCCATTGTTGCTGCGTTCTTTGGATTATCAACTCCAAGTCCTGCTGCCTCACAACCGATTAATTTAACGTCTTTATCTTCAATGAAATTGTAGAAAGCACCGATTGCGTTTGAACCGCCGCCTACACAGGCGATTACTGCATCAGGTAATTTGCCTTCTTTTTCCATTAACTGTTCTTTTATTTCCTTGCTGATTATTGCCTGAAAATCACGTACAATAGTCGGGAAAGGGTGTGGTCCCATTACTGAACCTAAAACATAATGTGTGTCATCAATTCTGTTAGTCCATTCCTTCATAGTTTCGTTTACTGCATCTTTTAATGTCATTGTTCCACTTGTTACAGGATGAACTTTTGCTCCTAAAAGTTCCATTCTAAATACGTTAAGTGCCTGTCTTTCGCAGTCTTCTTTTCCCATGAAGACTTCACATTCCATTCCCATTAAAGCTGCTGCCGTTGCTGTTGCCACACCATGCTGTCCTGCACCTGTTTCAGCTATAACTCTTGTTTTTCCCATTTTCTTTGCAAGTAAAACCTGACCCATGGCATTGTTAAGTTTGTGAGAACCTGTATGGTTTAAATCTTCTCTCTTTAAATAAACCTTTGCGCCACCTAAATCCTTTGTCATTTTTTCTGCATAATAAAGCAAAGATGGTCTGCCTACATAGTTATTTAAAAGGTCTGTTAATTCCTTATTAAATTCAGGATCGTCCTTGTAATGATTATATGCTTCTTCCAATTCATTTACTGCGTTCATTAATGTTTCCGGAACATACTGTCCGCCATATCTTCCAAATCGTCCTTTTGAGTTTGTATTATTTGTATCGCTCATTTTATCTCCTATCTGCAATTATTGCCTTACAATTTCTATAACTTTTTTAATTTTTTCTCTGTCTTTAAATCCGTCAGTTTCTACTCCGCTGCATAAATCTCCTTGCATATTGGAATCATACTGTACTCTTTAGTCAAATTTTCGATTTCGTTAAACGATTGTGTTTTCATGTTGTCCTCCTTATTTTTATTTTGGGACAAAAGAAAAAGCTTTCGTCCCTCTACTTCTCGTAAAGGGACAAAAGCTATAATAAACTTCTGCGGTGCCACCCAAATTAATGTATAACACATTCACTCATTGCATACCATCATATGCTACCTTCTATAACGGTAAGGATCCGTCAGCGTCTACTTCCTATGATTATCATATTGGTTTCAAGCTGCCCTCTCAGGTCCATTCATTACTGATAGTTTATTGTCTCACACCAACCGACAACTCTCTGAAAAACATCTCTTGTAACTACTTACTCCCGATCAACGGTTTAATCACTGTTGGAACAATTCTATATTGTTTTTTTCTAAAAATCAATGACTATTTTTATCTGATCAATTGATTATTTTTATTATTTCACTATTTTTACTTTATTTTAAATTCATTGTATTACTTAATTAGACATCGTAGTCATTTATTTTTTAGGTTTGATTATTTCTGCTCTTCAATCACTCTGTTTTGAACATCTGCCGGTGCCTGCTCGTATTTTGATACTACATATTCAAAATCTCCACTTCCTCCGGTAATTGAACGTAGTGAAGTTGAATAACCCGACAATTCTAACATTGGGACTTCAGCCTCTATAATCTGCTTTCCTGTATCTGTTGGAATCATGTTAGTTATTCTTCCTCTTCTCTTATTTAAATCGCCCATTATGTCTCCTGAATATTTATCAGGTGCTGTAACGCTTAAAAGTGCAATAGGCTCAAGCAATACCGGGTTAGCTTCCATAAAACCTTTCTTAAATGCTAATACTGTAGCCATCTTAAATGCCATTTCAGATGAATCAACAGGGTGATATGAGCCATCAATTAAAGTAGCCTTAATTCCAACTACAGGGTACCCCGCAAGTGGACCTGCTTTAACACATTCCTGAATACCTTTTTCTACAGCAGGGAAATAATTTCTTGGAACTGCTCCACCAAAAATCTTCTCCTCAAACTCATAAGGTTTCGACAAATCTCCTGACGGCTCAAATTCCATTACAACATCTCCATACTGACCATGACCACCTGACTGTTTCTTGTGTTTGCCCTGAACCTGAACTTTCTTCTTTATTGTTTCTCTAAAAGCAATTCTAGGTTTCTCTAATGTAATCTTAACCTTATATCTTTCTTCAAGCTTAGATGCTGCAACTTCTAACTGCTGTTCACCTATTCCATAAAGTAATGTCTGCTTATTTTCATCATCTACAACCACCTTCAATGTTAAATCTTCAATTGTAAGCTTGTTTAAAGCCTGGGCTATTTTTTCTTCTTCACCCTTGTTAACTGCTTTATATCTTACATATGTATAAGGCTTTGACATTGTTGTTGGATGATATTCTATAGGCCATTCCTTAGTTGATAAGGTATCTCCTGTTCTTGTGCTGGCAAGCTTGCCAATTGCTCCAATATCTCCTGCGTATAGTTTTTGAACCTCTATTACATTCTTGCCACGCATTACGTAAAGCTTACTTAGTTTTTCTTCTACATCTTTTGTGGCGTTGTAAACTGTATCCCCTGCACACAACACTCCGGTTCTAACTTTTACAAGAGAATACTTACCAACAAAAGGATCCATTATAGTTTTAAATACATATGCTGAAACAGGTTTGTTCCAATCAAAATCACCTATAACTTCTTCTCCTGTTTCTAAGTTTATGGCAATCTTCATTACTTCAGCTTTATCTGCTGATGGAAAATATTTCTCGCAAGTCTGAAGAAAGCTGTTAACGCCCTGACAATTTACTCCTGAGCCAATCTGTACCGGAACAATGTCACACTTGATAACACTTCTTCTAAGAGCCATTGAAATCTCCTCGTATGTAAATTCTTCCCCTGAAAAATATTTATCCATAAGATCTTCGTCTGATTCTGCCACTGCTTCCATTAACTGTTCCCTACAAGGTTCAAGTTCTGGTGTTAAATCCTCAGGAATATCTCTTTCCGTATAGCTTCCAAGGTCGTCGGTAAACTTTCTGCCTCCCATTTTTACCACGTTAACATATCCTGTTAACTTTCCATCTTCAATAATAGGCAAATGGAATGGAGCCACTTTCTTTCCAAATCTTTCTTTCAACTGCTCCACGATTTCCATATATTTAGCATTAGGATCATCCATGTTGGTAATAAAGAATATTCTTGGAATCTGTCTTCTCTCACAAATCTCCCAAGCCTTAATTGTTCCAACTTCGATTCCCGCCTTGCCATTTACAACAATAACTGCTGCATCAGCAACACTCATTGCATCTTCCATCTGACCCACAAAATCAAAATATCCCGGTGCGTCAAGAATGTTAATCTTCAAACCATTCCACTCTACCGGTATAACTGAAGCATTTATGGAAAACTTTCGTTTAATCTCCTCCTTATCATAATCACTGATAGTATTACCGTCCTGCACCCGTCCCATTCTGGTAATTACTCCTGTAGAATAAGAAATGGCTTCTGCCAAAGTAGTCTTTCCTGATCCTCCGTGACCAAGAAAAACAACATTTCTAATACTGGATGTTTCATATACGTTCATAAATCCGGCCTCCTTATTTAATTTTTAAAATCCGTTACAATTCTATGTAATATATTTTACTCTATATGCCGGTTCTTTACAACAAAGTTAAATCTTTAACAATCCGTATAAGCAAATTTTGGGGGCTCTCTAATTTTTTAATTTATATATACTGTTTTTATTATATATTTATAACTTTTTTAGTTTTTATATTTTACAATATATTTTTTAATAATTTTAGATAATTCTAAATTTATGCTTGCAGTTTTAACTTTAAAGTGTTAAACTTTAAAGCGTTAAAGTTGAAGGAGGAGGAAATCTGATTTATCAGAGTTTAATAGAGTTATGAGAGAACATATTACTTTTGGATTTGTAGGAATTGGTTTAATAGGGGGGTCAGTTGCTAAGGCACTTAGACGTGTTTACCCAAGTTGTAAGATTATTGTATACAATCGAAGCGCTGAGCCTAGAGTTATGGCTATCAATGACGGAACTGCCAATATTGCTGTTCCACAAGTTAATGAAACTTTTAATGAGTGTGATTATATTTTTCTTTGCACTCCTGTTGAAAAAAATGTTGAATATTTAAAGATTCTTAAAGATATTATAAAAGATGACTGCATTATCACTGACGTGGGAAGTGTTAAAGGCAATATCCATAAGGCTGTTGAAGAACTTGGGCTGGAAAAAAATTTTATTGGTGGACATCCAATGGCCGGTTCTGAAAAAACAAGCTACACTTATGCTAATGACCGTCTGGTTGAAAATGCATACTATGCCATTACTCCTACTGACGCTGTTAGTAAAGAGCGTGTTGAAGAGTTTACTGAAATCGTTCAGGGTATTGGGGCTATTCCAATTAATATATCATATGAAGAACATGATAAGGTAGTTGCTACAATCAGTCACCTGCCACATCTTATTGCTGCCAGCCTTGTTAATCTGGTTAAGCATAATGATTCAAAAAATGAATATATGAAAACTATGGCGGCCGGTGGTTTTAAGGATATTACAAGAATTGCTTCTTCTTCACCTGAAATGTGGGAACAGATTTGTATGACAAACAATACTAATATTAGTGACATGTTACAGAAATATGTTGACAGCCTTCTTGAAATTAAAGAAGACCTTGACCAGCATAAGGGACAGGGCATTTTTGATTTAATTTCAGAAAGCCGTGACTACCGCGACAGCATTGAAGACCGTAACAACAGTCTTATTTCAAGAAGCTACAATGTTTACTGCAACATTATAGATGAATCCGGTGCAATAGCTACAATTGCCACAATACTTGCAACAAACGGAGTCAGCATCAAAAACATTGGCATTATACATAATAGAGAATTTGAAGATGGCGTATTAAAGATTTCATTCTATGATGAAACATCAGCCGACAAAGCTGTGGAACAACTTGAACGCCATAGATATAATGTAATAAAAAGAAAATAGAGTTATAATTTTGCCCCCTCGTTTCCAGGGGGCATTTGCTTCCTTTCTATTCCACATTCTTTAGTGCCTGTTCCATTGGTATTTTCTTGATTTTCTTCATCTGAATTATATGAACCACAAAGTAACATACAACGCCTATTAATACCATACCCGGATATATCCATGATGCAATATAGTAATCAAGCCATCCATTAAAATCTTCCATCATTACATAATATATATATTTAATTATATATGCTGAGATTGGCACGCATATAATCATTGATGCAATAACTATTATTGCTGTGGCAATGTTGTAAAGTGAGCTTACTTCTTTGTCTGTGTATCCAAGAATTTTTATCATTGAAATTGACTGTTTGTTCTTTTCTATAATCATCTTTGCAAGGATGTAGATTACTATGATATAGATTAATGTGGCAAATCCCCAGAACAAATAAAATGCCTGCCCCATTGAGTCTTCTAACTGGTCTGACATAACTGTTAAGTCTTTTTCAGTAATAATTGATGCCACATACATATCATCTATATCCAGCTTCTTATTTGAAAAATATCCACAGAAATAATCTTTATCCTTATCGAATACTTTGTTAAAGTTCTCTCTTGTCATAAAGATACATAATGATGCCGGATAAACGTAAGTTCCTTTTATTGTAAATTTGTATTTTTTACTGCCAAATTTTTCTTTAAGCTCTATTGTCTGGTTTTCTTTTAAACCATACTTCTCCATATATCCTTTAGATACAAGTACCTGATTCCTTGTGTCAGGAATGTTCTTAGTGTTAATATATTTAGAATCTTCGTTAACACCATATATTGTTATTTCTTCTTCGCTGTCTGTTGTATTAAGTGCTGATACTGCATACTTTTCAGTATCTTTGTCATCTACTTCAATTGGTGCTTTCAAAATATATTGGTAGTTTGCAATTTTTGAATCCAATACTCTATCCTTAAAGTTTGTAAGTAAAGGTGACATCATCATACCAAACATAAGAAGGACGCTGGCAAACAATATTCCTAAGAATAATGTTATATACGCTGATGTATTTTGAAAAATTATTCTTAATCTAAATCTTGTTTTGAACTTAAAGTTTGGAAGTTTTACTACTTTGCTCTTCTTGTTTTTCTTTAAGTCGTGACGTAAAAACTGTAACGGTGAAATTCTAAGTGAAAGATTAAGTACAATTAATGTTACAACAAATACAATTATGCAAGGTATTACAGTTGTAAGAATGAAAGCGTCTGCGTTCCATTTTGTTACATAAGTTGGAAGTGAATAACTTCCGTAATACATTGAAGCAACATAAAATTTCATTACTGTATAGCCAAGGACGTTACCGACTACTGCCGCAATAAAAGTAATAAGTGCCGGCAATACGAAGTAATGTCTTACCATTTCCTGTTTTGTGTAACCTGAAGCTCTAAGTGTTCCAATTGCTCCTGCTTCCTGTTCAATTGTATTTCTTGTTGTTATACCAAATACAAAAGCTATAATTGCCATAACGATATAAAGTAATACCATAACCATTACCATATCGCCACCCATATCTTCACCTGTAAATTTAATTGCCTGATTATCTCTTTGTAAAACATAATCTATCAAAAGACCTGATTCTGTAAGAATATCCTGAATCTTTTCAGACTTTTTTGTAAGTTGCTTGTCTGACAAATTCTTTTCTGAATCATTAGTATAATTCCATGTATAACAATACTTCGCCTCTGTTTCTACATCATCAAAAGCCTTGTCTGTTACAATAGCAACTGAGAACTTATTTGCATCAAACATCATATCAGTATTGTTTTTAAATAATGCACTGTAATCTGATAATGCAATATAGCCAGTAACTTTGTAGTCTTTATTACCTATATCGATTTTATCGCCAATTGCAATATTATTATTTTCTCCATAAAGTCTGTCAATTGCAATTTCATCATCTGCTTTTGGCATATTGCCATCCATTAAACATGCTTTATTAACCTTAGTACGATTCTTGTATAATCTGATTGTGTGATTATTCTTTCTGTCCACATCCTTATAGAACAACTGACCTATTGAAAGATTTTCTTTTTCAAGCTTATCTATAAGGTTGCTGTCTGCTTCTTTTGCAAGAATAAAATGACCGTCTTCTATATTGTACTTCTCGAAGCTTTCATCATATGCGCCCTTTGTACTTCCATCGGCAACTAAAAATCCTGAACAAAATCCAATGGTAACTATAAGAAAGAGACACAGTGCTATATACTTGCCAAAATCATTCTTTAATTCTCTGAAATATCTTTTATTAAGAGGATTTTTCATGTCTGCCTCCTTACCATTCTAATTCCATTGCAGGTATTTTATTTTCGTTAATGTCTGTCTTTCTAATCTGACCGTCTTTTAACTTAATTACATAGTCAGCCATATTCTTTATGGCATCATTATGCGTAACAAGAATTACAGTGTTTCCATATTTCTTATTTACATCTTCAATTAACTTTAATATTTCTTTTGAAGTGTTGTAATCAAGGGCTCCTGTTGGTTCATCACAGAGAAGAATGCCCGGATTCTTTATAATCGCACGACCAATGGCTGTTCTCTGCTGCTGTCCACCTGATAACTGATTTGGAGTCTTATTCTGGTGTTCCCATAAACCTAAAGTTTTAATCATATCATCAATAGGTAATGGATTACTGCTTAAATAAGCTCCAACTTCAATATTTTCCCTAACTGTAAGATTTGGAATCAAGTTGTAAGACTGAAATACATATCCCAAATGCTTTCTTCTATAAAGAGAAAGTTTCTTTTCATTCATTGACTCCATTAACTCGCCATCAATTGAAATACTTCCCCCGTCTGCCTTTTCAATTCCACCTATGATATTAAGAAGTGTTGATTTACCTGAACCTGATGGTCCAAGTAACACACATATCTTCCCTTTTTCTATACCACAACTAATTCCCTTTAAAACCTGGGTTCTGTTCTCCCCTGTTCCAAATGACTTTTTAATATCTTTAAGTTCCAGATACATATTCTTCTCCCTTCAAATTAAATATGTTTTTTAGATATATCTTTTGCAAATTAGATTGCCCTTTCAAAAATTACATACGTCTCACTTGTGTTAGTTTTTGCTAACTATATAAAATATAGCACCGTTATTATTTTTTGTCAAAAAAAATATCCCACAATTCTTTGTGCTATTTACACTTAGAATTGTGGGATATTCACAATCTTTTATTTTCCTATTTCAATGGCATATGCCGGCGTCTTATCACTGTTAAGTTTTGTATTTGAATAGATTGCTTTAATCTTGTAATAATACTTTTTATTCTTCTTAACCTTTGTGTCTATGTACTTAGGTTTAATAGTTGTTGCAATTCTTGTATATGAGCTCTTAGTTGAACGTCTTCTATATACATAATACTTAACAGCATTTGTATTTTTAGTCCATTTAACTGTAACACTATAGGATTTTTTCTTCTTTGTAATCTTCTTAGATTTCTTTGTAAGCTTAACACCTGTAGGTGTTTTTAATTTTACACGAACATAATGAACAACTTTAATGCCACTGGTTGTTGTTGCTGTAATTTTTGCAATTCCTACTTTTTTTGCGGTAATGTTCCCATTGCTGTTTACGCTTACAACGCTTGGCAAGTCACTTTCCCATGTTATCTTATCTGTTGTATCACTAGGTCCCATTTCTGTAGTATAGTGACCACTATAACCTTTTACTACTTTAAGGATTTTGTCTTCTTTAATAGTTAAAGATGTAGCAGGCTGCTTTACATCAATTGTTGAATAACAGATAAGACCACTATCTGTAGTTGCCATAACCTGATATTTTCCTGTTTTAAGAGCTGTAAATTCACCTGTCAGCTTATTAACGGATACGCCTGCTAAATCAGTACTATCCCATATAATGTTATTCTTATAATCTGTCAATGTTTCATTCTTAGCATTAGCTGTAAATGTTGCTGTAAGCTTTGAACTTTGACCTTTATTAATGGTTGTATAATGAGTGTTAATTAATAATCTGCCATCAGCAATCTGCTGTAAAATTAAAGCGTCATCCATTGCTAACTTTGATATTAACTTGTCAGTGTCATATTCGCTTCCCGGCAAAAACTTATTTCCATAAGGACTCTTGTTAAACATTCTATAGTAAATTGTGCAGGCTGCCAAATAACTTCCCGCAACTGTAGGATGAAGATTATCTGTACGATACAAAGTTATGTCAGGATAATCAGCCATTACTCTCATAAAGTTTGTTCCTGATGCAGCAACAAGACCTTCATAGTTATTAGCTATTTTAAAGTTATTTCTTGTAAGAATCTGTTCAATCTGCAAATCAGTTAAATAAAAAGATGTTGAATTAACACTAAAAGTACTGCCGATATTGTTAGGCTGTGTAGCATAAATAATCATCTTGGCACCTGCTTTTTTAATTAAAGAATGAAGAGTATTTACTGCTGACTCTGCTTTATACTCTTTTTCAACTAAAACAGCACGGTTCTCCTGTACAACAACATAATCCCATGTATTCTTTGTAAGAGCTTCGTAAACCAGTGCTCCATATGTGTCTGTTGTGTCTGCAAACTGACTAAGTTTGTATCCTGCAGAAGTAATTGATGACACCTCACAATCAATGCCATCTGCCTTGGCTATTCCCTTAAAAATGTTTGGCATATCATTATAATATGTATGACTGTTTCCAATAAATAATACTTTGTATGTCTTTGCTGTCTGTGCATATGCATTGTCTTTTATTGTTAAAGCACATAACATCAAAAGAACTAAAGCTGCCAATCCTTTACAAAATCCATACTTATTCTTCATATTTCCATAACTCCTCTCAAATGTTTTTCATCCCCTTAGTTTCACTATTTTTCTTTTAAACTGTACTAAATGCAGGCCAGAATTTAAGTAATAATGTACATACGATTGTCATTGATACAATAATAAATACTGTCATCTTCCAACCTTCCTTAAGCATATACTTAGGCTGTAATCCGTATCCAACAGGAATTGCTCTAATAGATGTTGGAAGCATATATGATAAGTTTACACCAACTGATGCAACATATACATATGGAATAGGATTCAGTCCCATACCTTTTACAATTGAGATTACAATAGGAATTGCAACTGCCGCTGTTGCAGTATTAGATGTTACGTCTGACATTAATAATGTAACTGTAACAATAACAAATACTGTTGTAAGACCACCTGTAAGTCCCATGCCTGATACTAATTCACCAATTCTTTCTGCTGCCCCTGATTCATTAATTAATGTACCAACTGCAAGACCCCCTGCGAAGATATAAATCATTTCCCAAATAATTTTTGTCTGAACTGACTTCCAAAGCATAAGCCTTTCTCCATCAGAACGTGTTATTAAAAATGATAAAATTGCACATATAATAAATACATATGCCGGCTTAAGTCCCGGCAATAAATTCTGATAGAACTGTCTTGTAAATGCCAATACTGTAGCAATTACAAATAAAGCCAAAGAGATTTTTTCCTCTATAGTTGTTGGTGGAAACTTCTTGTACTCTTTCTTAAAATACTCTCTTGAACCACCAAGGCTTTCTCCTTTTTTAACATCTCTTATCATAAATATAATATTTATTAATAAAAGGACAATCATAATAGGAAGGAATCTTACAACCCATGATGCATACATATATTCCTTACCTGTTAACTGTTGTAAATAATCAACTGTCACAAGATTCATTGCACCGCCAAGTGGTGATGTAAGTCCTCCAAGACCTGCACCATATGCAATATATAACAATAACTTTGAACCTATACGGCTATTTGCAATATCTCCTTCACCAATATATCTTAACATTGACACTGCAATAGGTGTAATTGTTGCACATACAACTGCGTTAGGCAAAATTGCCGACAATAAAGTTGAAAGCATAAACCAGAATATTAACTGAATTCTTAAATTATCACCGATTAATCCCAGTAAAGATGCTGCTATTCTCTTATCAAGTCCTGTTTCTTCCCATGAAACAGTAAGAATTGATGCTCCTAATAATAACAAGATAGTTTCTGAAGCATAATTTGATATTACTGCAGACATGTCACACATTGTCACTAAAGCATTAATCGCTATTGGAAGAAATGCTGTTACTGCATAATCTATAGGTGCTGT
>OIXR01001222.1_pt1 | contig 18596 bp, 10 predicted proteins | sample 1587831 | NCBI WGS metagenome assembly OIXR01 (sample SAMN03283263) | human gut metagenome | biome: human-associated habitat; material: feces | host: Homo sapiens | place: USA | collected 2013
CCATCGACGCCATTACCTTTTCTTTACATTCATACAATTTTTCTTTATTGCCATAATAACGCTCTGATATATTGATCATCCCAATAATTCCATTTAAAGGTGTCCGGATATCGTGGCTCATGTGTCTCAAAAAGTCTGTCTTTGCACTATTCGCCTTTTCTGCCTGCTGCTGTGCCTCTTTTGCCTTTTTCTCTGCAATTCTGGCTTTTTGGAGTAATCCAAGTATCAGTATCAGCACGATCAAAAAAACAGATACAACAAGCACCGTAAAGCCCAAGAAATTGTCCCTTATAAACTCCTTTACCGTAACTTTCTTCAGATTACTGTCATACATATACACAGCATTGGAGAATTTTGAAGCAGACATTGTTTTTATTGTCTTATTCAGGACAGACAGCAGCATGCTGTTTCCACGTCTGACTGCAAAAGACACCATACCGCACTTTTCCAGAAAAACACTGTGCAGTTTATTATCATCGGAATATTGTTCTAACTTGCCTGAGTCCATGATCATGCAGTCTGCTTTTCCATTATAAACAGCCTTTTTTGCATCCTTCCAGGCAGCATATTCCTTCACATGCCACTGTGGATAATTGTAGGAAACATAAGACTTCAAATCACTCTCTTCTCTTGGTATCGCAACCGTATTTTCAGCATTTTCATCAAAACTCTTTTTAACCGTTACAGCCGCCATATTATACTTCCAGACAGTATCTGTCAGATCATAGCCCAGGTCTTCGGCAGCATTCGTATTTTGCATCACATGAAAAATCAGATCAATTTCTCCATCATGCAACGCTTTTTGCATATCCTCTTGTGAATCATACCCCTTGATATAAAATTCCAAAGTCTGTCCTTCCAGGCAGTTTTGTGCAAGTTGGATGTAATCCGTGATCAGACCGCTCACTTTTCCGGTTTCTGTATCAAGAGTACTGACCCCTCCATCGTTTATCAAATAACCGATTTTGATTGCTCCATGCTCTGACAGCCATTTCTGTTCTTCTCCCGTCAGAAAATATACCCTGTCCACTGATAGAAACTGCTTATGCAGTTCATCTGCATAATAAGGATCATCATCCGTGATCCTTCTCATAGCATTATCCAGCTCTGTCTTTAAATCAGAATGACTCTGGCCAATTGCGAAATATATTTTTGAACTTCCGATATTCGTTAAGGCCGCCATTCCGTACCCACCCAGACGGGAATCCTCTAACGATACAAAACCGTCAATTTCTCCGTCTGCAATTTTCTTCAAAGCATCTTCATTATTTGAAACATTGACATGCTGTATATGCAGATTATATTTCTTTTCCCACTCGTTCAATACCATTTCCGGCAGGTAATCCATAAGCACTCCAATCTTTTTCCCATTGAAAGATGCAGTTTCAGAGGATGAGATGTCTGTATGATCGGGTTTTACGTAGACACAATATCTTTCGTCTCCCATTGGAATACCGGAAAAAAGCATATTCTCTGCCCGTTCCTCCGTATAAGAGATTCCTTCTATCATATCCAGCTCATCATTTTTTAATTTGTCGAAACAATTTTCCCATGTACAATCTACATATTCATAGTTCCACCCTGTATAACCTGCGATTTTCTGCAGATATTCATAGCCATATCCGCTTCTTTTTCCATTTCCATTTATCTTATCATACGTATCATCCGGCACACCAATCCTGACAACTCTCTCTTTCTGATTTTCTGCTGCAAAAGCATAAACCGGACAGATTGAAAAAAGGATGCAACTGCACAATATTAAAATGATACCCCTTTGCAATACTGATTTATTCATTTTCATTTTATTCTTTCCTCGTATATTAGAAACAAATACTTTTAATAGTCTTTTTCATCTTTTCAATATCCAAAGGTTTCGCCAAATGAGCGTTCATACCCACGGCAATGCACTTTTCAGCATCTTCCCTAAATGCATTTGCAGTCATAGCAATGATAGGGATTGTTTTTGCATCCTGCCGTTCCAGGGATCTTATTGTTTTTGTGGCAGTAAGCCCATCCATCACCGGCATCATGACATCCATTAAAATAACATCGTATGTTCCCGGTTCGGAAGCTTCAAAATGCTGAACAGCTTCTAACCCATTGTTCACTGTTTCTACTTTAGCTCCATTTTCCGTCAGCATAAATTCTGCTATTTCCACATTCAGCTCATTATCTTCAACCAGCAATACCCGGATATCTGATATATCTGCATCAAAATCTTCTTTTTCTTCTGGCCGTGCATTCGTATCAATTTTAAATGGAAGTATTACAGTAAAACAGCTTCCTTCACCAAGCTTGCTTTCAACTGTTATGGTTCCGCCCATCTTTTCTACAAGTTGTTTCACAATAGGCATTCCCAGACCTGTCCCATTATAATCAGAACGTGGGGAATTATCTGCCTGTACAAATGGAGTAAACAATTCATTTTTTATAAATTCTTCTGACATTCCAATTCCATTATCTTTTATTTTAAATTCACATGTCATGTGATCTTCTGATCTTTCAATCGTTCTCATACTCATGTAAATAAAACCATTCACCTTATTGTACTTCATACTGTTTGTAAACAGATTCATCAATATTTTTTTCAGATGAACTGCATTGCTCCAAACATATATACCACTGTAATCATCATGTTCTCCTATAACATGAAGTCCTTTTTCTTCTGCCTGAAAAGATAGTGACTCTGTGATTTCCTGACATACCTGATCCAGATTGATGGATTCATCACTAAAAACCACGGTATCCGATTCTAACTTTGCCATATCCAAAACATCATTTACCAATGATAATAGCAGTTTCGAAGACTCATTTATTTTATTCAGGCAATCTTTTGCCCGCTCACCATCATTTCCGCTTTTTTCAAGAATTGTAAGCATGCCCATAATGCCATTGATCGGTGTCCTGATGTCATGAGACATGTTATTTAAAAAGGAAGTCTTAGCCTTATTGGCACTCTGTGCTTCTACAAGTGCATTTTGTAATTCCTGCTGTTTTTCTTCAAGCTCCTGATTCAGCTTCAATGCCTGCTCAGCAGACTTCTTGGATTTTTCTTCCGCACGTTTTGATTTTTTCAAAGAATCAAGAATTATACACAGAACAACGAAAAAAGAAATTCCAGCGATAAGTGATACTGCCAGTAAATTGTCCTGAATAAAATCCTTCGCTGTAACTTTTCGTGAGGAAGCATTATACGAAACTACTGCACCCGAAAATTGAGTTATAGGCATAGATGTCAGTGTTTTATTCAGAATGGACAAAAGAACCGGTTCTCCCTGCTGAACAGCAAATGAAACATCAGCTTCTTTTGTCAGGAAAACACTATGAAGCTTATTATTTTTCAAATAGTCTGAAACAGTACCTGAATTGCTTACAATACAATCTGCCTCCCCTTTCTGCATTGCTTTTACTGCTGCATCTGATGTCTCATATTCCACAACCTCCCATTGCGGATAATTGTATGAAAGATATGCTTTCAATGCAAAATTATCTTTTTCAACGGCAACTATATTCTCTTTATTTTCATCAAAAGAATCCTTTGCCGTAATTGCTGCCATATTGAGAGTCAATAGCGTATCCGACAAAGCAAATCCATTTGTTTCTGCAAAGTATGGATTCTGGTTTGCATGAAAAATCAGGTCTATTTTTCCATCCTGCAATGCCTGAAGCAGTTCACTTCTTGTATCATATCCATTTAATTCAAATTCCAGAGTCTGACCTTGCAGACAATTTTCTGCAAGATCCACATAATCTGTGATAACACCTGTCAATTTACCTGTTGATGGATCTACACTGCTGATACCTCCATCCTGATTCAGATACCCTATCCGGATTGCTCCATGCTGCCCGATCCACTCCCTTTCTTCTTTTGAAAGAAAGGAGCTGCTCTGTGCAGAAAGATAACGCCTGTAGAGATCATCTGTGTAAAATGGGTTGTCATCCTTGATTCTGCGCATAGCACTATCCAGTGCTTCTTTGATATCCGGACGTTCTGGATTTATAGCGAAATAGATTTCTGTCTCTCCAATACTTGTAAGCGGTGAAATATCCGATTCTTCCCAACGGGATTCTTCTACCGAAACGAAGCAGTCAATTTCATGTTTCGACAGTTTGTCCATAATTTCTGTGGTTGTAGAAACATTGATATGCTTCGTATGCAGACCATATTTTGATTCCCATTCATTAAGCACATCCTCCACTATATTATCTTTAGACACACCAATATTTTTTCCCTCAAAAGAATCCAAATTTCCTGCTGTAAGATCCATATTGGATGCATCCGTATAGATGTAATATTTCTCTTCCCCCATAGGCATATCGGAAAAAAGCATATTTTCAGCACGTTCGTCTGTATAGGAAATGCCACCAAGAATATCAATCTCTCCATTTTCCAACTGTGTAAAGCAGTTTTTCCAATCACTTGTTATGTATTTATATGTCCATCCTGCATAACCTGCAATATCTTGAAGATACTCATAACCATAGCCGCTTCTTTCTCCCTTTTCATTGACGGTATTATAAGTTTCTTCAAAAGATCCTACCCGGATAACATTGTCAGAGTTTTCTTTGGCAAATGTAGGAACGGATAAAACAATACAACATATAATTGTGCAAAATATAATGTAACAAAATTTGAAATTCATTATATTCTGTACTAATTTGCACTTCTTCATCTTTCTCCCCTCCTCTAGGCTACAGTTGCTTGCTTCCAGATTTTAATTTTACATTCATTAATTATCAATAACCTCCCCGCTATTTTTCACAATATTTTTCCAAACAGCTTCTGTATTACTTATTCAAGTGCTCTACCAGAACAAAGCGGACAAGTCCGCTTCAAACTCCCTCAATCCCTCAATCTTTGAGGGACTTGTTACGCTTTGTGCGCCAGATGCAGTCTGCTTTAGCAGACATATTCCATATGCATCTGGTCGCATCCTCGCGGAGCGTTTTTTACTTTATTGGAACATTACGGAGTAATTTCCTATAAAGTAATAAAAGAATCCCCTTCCCACCACGGAGATGTATTCCGTGATGGGAGGGGGATTTTCTTTTCTTATTCCTGATCAAACTCCTCATGATCCTGTTTGATCTTTTCTTTTACTTCTTCTTTGAGTTTCTCTTCTTCCTTCTGTTCTACGCGGCTCTTCGGAAGAATGATGTTCAGGACTACTGCGATCAGTGTTGCCAGAACTACCGGAGATTTACCAAAAATGGTTGTTACCCAGTCCGGGAAGCTTGCCAGTGCTGCTGACGCCTGGGAAACACCGACACCGATTGCTGCTGCAAGACCTACGATGGATGAGTTTCTGTAATCCATTTCTGCAGAAGCTACCAGTTTCATACCTGTCATGGCAATGGAGGCAAATACAGATACCGTTGCACCACCGAGTACACACTGAGGGATGGTTGTCAGAAGTGCGGAGAATTTCGGTACGATTCCTGCAACGCCGAGGATGACTGCTGCAAGACCGAGTACACAGCGGTTAATAACCTTTGTTGTTGTAACGATACCAACGTTCTGGCTGTAGGTTGCTGTCGGAAGTCCGCCAAACAGGGCACCGATCACGTTGCTGACACCATAGGCCATGATACCGTTCTGAAGTTCTCTGTCTTCCGGCACGCGGTCCATTGCTCCGATTGTTGTTGCAGAATAATCTCCGATCGCCTGTACGGAGTTGATCGCAAACAGAAGTCCAATCGCAACACAGGCAGAGATTTCAAAGTGAATTCCAAAATGCATGAACTGCGGAAACTGGAATACTTTTGCCTGACCTACGCTTGTGAGGTTTACCATACCAAACGGAATGGATACCAGATAACCGGCAATAATACCGACCAGGATGGAGGCCAACTTCAGGATTCCCTTGCCAAAATGGTTCAATGTAGTTACAACTGCCAGAGTGAAGAATGCCACCAGCCAGTTCTGCCAGGAGCCATAATTCGGGTTGCTTGTGCCGCCAGCCATATAGTTGATCGCTGTCGGATACAGGGACAGTCCGATGGTAAATACAACCGTACCAGTGATCAGCGGCGGGAAGAACACTCTGATCTTACGGACCAGTATACCCATGATAAAGGCTACAATACCACCAACAATCTGTGCGCCAAGGATTGTCGAGATTCCATAGCCTTCTGCGATCGCCTGCATACTTGGAACATAGGCAAAGCTGACACCCATGATCATCGGAAGTCCGGATCCAAGTGTGAATCCACCCTTCTTGCCAATCGGAAACAGCTGGATCAGTGTTGACAGTGCAGAGATCACCAGCGATGCCTGGATCAGAATAACACGGTCTTTGTCGCTCAGACCGCCACCGCCTACAGCACCGGCTACGATGATCGCCGGAGTAACACAGCCAACGATCATGGCAACAACATGCTGCAGAGCAAGCGGAATAGCTTCCTGGAACTTTGGAACACCACTCAGTTCAAAAATACTACCTCGTTTCATTTTTTCCTCCTGTTTCTATTCCGGCCACCCTTTCCTCTTCGTCTGCCCTCTTTCTTCCAATGTGCCGGAATCGTATGTTTTTTGAGATTATCCGTCCTGACCGCTCCGAATAATCGTCAATGCGTATATATTATAACAAAAAGTTTTTGAAAACACAATTAAAATATCCAATTTTTTTGTATATACAGCAAAAAATTTGGATACTTTTCATGATAAAATCTGTATTTCTCACGTCAAAAGTTCAAACGTATGATACAGATCCACTCTTCCATATCCCCACGCAGGATTAGGATACTGCATTTCTCCGTCCCGGACTGCTCCGCGGCTCAGATAATTCTTGACGCTGTTTCCGGTAAAATATGGCTCGTTTCCACGAATCAGGGCCCATTCAAACAAGAGTGCCGCAATCCCTGCACTCTGTGCCGCTGCCAGACTGGTTCCGGTTGCTTCGGCGAAGGGCCGTCCTGCTCCGATGGATGCCGTCAGAATTCCAACTCCCGATGCTGCAAAATCCGGTTTTACTACATTTTCTGTATTATAGCCCCGTCCCGCCTGAATATAAAGGCTGTTGTCCTGATGCTGATAAGCAGTGACAGTCATGCCGTCTTTCGCATCTCCCGGGGAAGTGATCGTAAATTCCGGAGAGGATTCCAGGAAATACGTTTCATCAGAGATCATGCCTCTGACCGGCAGCCAGAGATGAAACCATGTATTATCCTCCATTCGTTCCTCCACAAACAGCTTCCATATTCCGGGAGCCGGGTGCAGGAATCGAAAAAACACCAGCGTTTTTCCTGTCCGCCGCTCGATAGGTATGTAGTTGACCAGGATTTTTGTTTCTACAAACACAAAGGACAGTTCCTGTGTCCCGTATTTCAAAGCACTGCTGACAGGAAGTTTCTCGCCGGTCGGTGACTGAATGGTAATGTTATAGAAATTAGGAGAATCGCCCCAGAATTCCATAGAAAACCCTCGAACACTCTCCCGTTCTCCTACCTTCAGTTCTACCGCATCTGTTTTTGTCGGTCCTGCGGTTCCACTCAAATAATGATGTCTTGCGGTTCCTTCATTTCCGGCTGCGATAGAGATGGAATTCTGGCTGAAGCTTGCTGTGCTGTTGATAAATTCACTTAAAGGACCATCTCCTCTGTGTGCTCCCATGCTGCTTCCAAGCCCGATACAAATGGAAAGGGGCATCTTACGCTTTACTGCACACTGCAGTACGTAGGAGATTGCTAACATGATGTCATCCTCCTGAAAAACCTCTGCATCGTCGGAAAGAAGATAAAAATCCCGCAGATATTTTTTGGCCGGCTTCAGTTTGACGATTACAAGCTCCGCTTCTGGTGCTGTCCCGGAAAAATTTTCCTCCGGCATACGGTTTCCTGCGGCTGTGGCGGCAAGCTCTGTTCCATGTCCGTTCTGATCTGTGGATGGAACGATTGCAAGTGGATCTGAAGCAGAAAGTGCCTCATTGATCTGATTTCTTGTAAATTCCCTTCCATAGGGAATCTGGCCTGAGCGTTTCCCCGGCAGAGACTGGTCCCAGATACTCACAATCTTACTCTGATTTCCATTACGAAAAGCCGGATGTCGGTAGTCGATCCCCGAATCAATGACTGCTACCAGCGTTCCGGCTCCTTTTAAATTAAGATATGGATGATCATGAAGCTTAAGCACACCTGAGGTGCTCAGAGCCTCGGAATCCATGTATGTGTAACATTTCGGTATCGAAGAATACGAATAACTGTTAAATCCCAATTCTGGAACATCTTGCTCCGCAACATAGAGAATTCCAAACAGATCGTTGACAATCTGAAAGTTTTCGTCCGACCGATAATCAAAATCTCCATGAACATTCTGATTATAACGGATGATAAAATTCTGATACTTCTGGCTCTGTGCCGGTGCCACGGCTTCTTCTGCTATCTGCATGGCCAGACTCCTCCATCCTTCTTTTGTAGAAGGTATGTACCTGCCATGATGTTTATGTCTGTTTCCGGGAACTTCTTACTGTTCACTCCATCCACAGCCTTATAACACCGGAAGCTTTTATTCCATTCAGGAATGTCTGCCTGGATTTTCTCTGCTTCTGAGGATTAGAATCAGGATTCCTGCTACACCGATAAACAGGCTGATAAACTGAGAAGTTGACAGTACTCCAATGCTTCCTCGGATCAGATCTCCCCGGAAAAACTCCAGAATAAATCTTCCAATGCTGTAAAAGAAGAGATAACAGGCAGCCACCTGACCATCCTTCTTCTTTCTTCCGGCAATAAACAGAAGTACTCCGAAATGTACAAAGTCCAAAAGGCTGGAATAAATTTCAGTCGGGATCAGCGGCACATTGTTTGGTGCAAACTCCGATTCGTGGAATGTGATCGCCAGAATACTGTCCGTCTCTTTTCCATAACAGCAGCCTGCAAGCAGACAGCCAATCCGCCCAAACCCCTGTGCCAGTGCAACGGAGGGCATTACAAGGTCGAAATATGCCCAGAAATTGATCTTTTTTGCCCGACAGTAGATCCAGCCTGCCAGAATTCCTCCGATAATTCCTCCGTAAACTACAAATCCGTCTGTCAGAGTGTCCAGAAGAAATCCCGGATCCTTCATCACAGAATCCCATTCTGTGATCCAGTAAAGAAGCTTTGCACAGACAAGTCCTCCCAGAAGTCCCCAGAGGACAAGGGCAAATACATGGTCACTGCTGAGGCGGAGCTTCCTGGCCCTGCATTCGGTCACGATCCAGGCTGCGATCACACCAAGTGCGATCATGGCACCATATCCGTATACGGTGAGCGGTCCGATTGTAAAGAGTTCGTTTTTCACAGGCTTTTGTCTCCCTTCCATATTCTCAGAAGTTCCTGGTTTGCCCGGTCATTCAGATGATTCCCGTCGCAGGCATCCGGATCACATTCTCCACAGACATCCATTCCCAGAATCTGCTGTTTATCCAGAAGGATTTCCACAAACTGACACAATTCTTCCAGTGTCATATCTCCCTGGCTCCAGGTGGTCGAAGCGTCATCCTTACAGAGAACGTCCTTGTCAACCGAGATGTACATCGGATAATCCATTTCCATCTTCTCAAAAAATGCTCTCTTTTCTTCTGGAGTCATTATGCGCAGTTTCTCTCTGGATAAATACTGTACCTTCTGTCGAAAGACTGGCTCCGTCTGGTCAAAGGCCTCCTGATCCGGCCCGATCAGGATCACTTTCTCAAGAAGAGGAAGCTCCTCAAGAGAAGCTGCGATCCATCCTCCGCAGGAGAGCAGTCCGCCAAAGGCCGGCAGCTGCATATCCGTATGATTGTCAAATACAACCAGCCGGAATGGGGTTTCCAGTTTCTCCAGCCAGATACGGCTCATATAGTGATAGTTCCCGGAATCAATAAAATGCATTCCCTCTGCCGAAAATTTTTTCAATTTTTCTTTCAGAACCTTCGCTGCCTCTTCATCGCAGTAGCAGTTGCTTCCCGTAAGCTCCTGTACCTCCACCCAGGAGATGTTTTGTCTCTGTATTTCTCCGGTCCGCCAGAATTGCTGCTGTCTGTAAATTCCCGAAAAGTTCATGATGATAATGTCTTCTTTTTTTGTCATAGAGCCATCTTACCACGAAGAGAAATATCCCGCAACTTTATATGAAGGAATTTCCTTTTTATAATGGAAGAATTTCCTTTATGAAATGAAAGAAAACCCTGGAAAAGATTCTGTGAATCCTCTCCGGGGCTTTCTCATTGTTTGTCGTTCAGGACGAATAAATCTCAGGCTTTGTCAACAGAACCAAACAGTTCCATTTTTTCTTTAACAGTAGCCTTGATTGCTTCGAATCCAGGAGCAAGAAGTTTACGTGGGTCATATCCTTTGCCCTGCTCATCCTTGCCTTCTTCGATGTATTTACGTGTAGCTGCAGCAAATGCAAGCTGGCACTCTGTATTTACGTTGATCTTGGATACTCCAAGGTCGATAGCTTTCTTGATCATATCAGCCGGGATACCTGTACCACCGTGAAGTACGAGCGGCATATCTCCTGTCAGCTGCTGGATAGCGTCCAGAGTCTCAAAGCTCAGGCCTTTCCAGTTTGCCGGATATTTACCATGGATGTTACCGATACCTGCTGCAAGGAAGTCGATACCAAGATCAGCGATCATCTTGCATTCCTTAGGATCTGCACATTCACCCATACCTACAACACCGTCTTCTTCACCGCCGATGGAACCAACTTCTGCTTCCAGGGACATTCCGTGATCTGCAACGATCTTAACCAGTTCTTTTGTTTTTGCTACGTTCTCTTCGATCGGATAATGGGAACCGTCAAACATGATAGATGTAAATCCGGCTTCAACACATTTCAGGCATCCTTCATAGCTGCCGTGATCAAGGTGAAGTGCAACCGGAACAGTGATGTTCAGTTCTTCCATCATTCCCTTAACCATACCAACAACAGTCTTGTAGCCTGTCATGTACTTTCCTGCACCTTCGGATACACCGAGGATAACCGGAGAGTTGAGTTCCTGTGCTGTAAGCAGGATTGCTTTTGTCCACTCAAGGTTGTTAATGTTGAACTGACCAACTGCATAGTGACCAGCTTTTGCTTTTTTCAACATTTCTGAAGCGTTTACTAACATGATAAATTCCTCCTAATCTTATCGGAAGTTGGTCTTACCACTTCCAATTTATACGTCTAGTTTACCAGATTCTGTACGATTCGTCCAGTCTATTTGGAGAATTTCCCATTTTGATCTGATATTTTTTGACGATTCCGGACTTCTGCTTAAGAACCTGTGCTTCTATGATATTCTCGGGTGAGCTTTTGAAGTATTTCATCCGGATTGTCCAGGTCAGCCGAAACTTCCGGCTTTTTGCTAAATTTTGCCAGCTTCTCCTTGATATCCTGAAGAACCTCTTTTTCTACACCGAGTCTTCTTACCACGCTCTGATACTCTGCGGGGGTTCTGGTAACGCCGACTGCCAGGAGATAAGTCTCCAGTGCCTTCCGGCTTCTGCTGCCCTCATATGCCCTGCGGAAGCACTCGACGGCTTTTTCCATCTGAAACAGATAACTGTAGGCACAGCCCAGGTTATGATAAACGGATTCTGTAAATCCTTCTCTGACTTCCTCTATATTTTCTTCGTCCAGAATCTTCTGATAGACCTGGATTGCCTGCACATACATATCATTCTGTACCAGAGCGTCACCCTTGCATTTCGCTCTGAGAAGTGGGGATTCTTCTGCCAGCTTCTGAATCTGCAGGTTCAGGCTTTTCATTTCTTCGTAGGTGAGATAATTAATTTCCTTGAACACAGGATACAGAAATTCTTCCAGGCTGAAATTCCTTGTAAACAGGGAACGAAGCTTTGCTGCCAGCTTCGGAAGATTCAGTTCTTCCTGAAGCCATCTGCACAGCTGTTCATTCAGAATACTCTCATCGACAAGATAAAGATTATGATAAAAATAATAGCAAAGTTCTTCCAGGGAATAGACATTTGTGCTGATATTCTCGATATAATACGGAATCTTTGCTTTTTGTGTCTGACATAAAATATATCCGCTCATCTTATCCCCTCCTTACCATCTTGTGACTTCTGTCCATACTTTGCCGCTCGCCGGGAACATCTCACCAAAACCGAGATCTGTCACGGTGATCTCGCACTTTTTCTGTGAAATATACTGAAGCTTTACGCACAGACGGGTAGTTTTGTTCGGACGCTTCGGAAGGCCCGGAAGGCGCATGCCGATTTTTTTCTTATCGCCCTCTCCCATCGGGGAAACGACAAAAATCAATTCATCCGTGCCGTCCAGGATCAGTTCGTACTCAGCCCTGCACTCATACCAGTTTCTTCCTGCTTCGATCAGCGGATAATACGCCTGTGCACCCATAATACGCATATCCATTCCGACATTCTTTGTAACCAGTGCACTTCCCAGATAACGGTAATCTTTCAGTTTGTGCGTGAGAAAACGCTCTGCACCAGCCGCACAGGCACCTTTTGCAAAAAGATTGTTTCCATAAAATACCTTGCGCTTCTGGTAGCAAAGAAGTTTTACAGATTTCTGTGCCCACTCCTGGTCAAATCCCGTTCCGTCAATCTGAATGCTGGAATACAGCTCATTTCCAAGTGTGTTTTTGGCAAAGGTATAAAAGTCGGCATCTCTCTGCTCATCATCTGTATCGTTCAGATCTGTCTCTATCGGATCTTCTAATTTTACCATCACCGGTTTTGCGCCAGAACTCATGACCATCTTTCGAAAGGTTACATGATTATTGTCAAAATTGTACCAGCCGACACTGCGGTTCCAGGTTTCAGCCTTTTGCCCCATGATATAATAATAGAAGCTTTCCTCATGATCCATGATGATAAAGCTGTTCTCTGGAATCTCCAGAAGCTTTCCTGCTTTCTGGAGGTTTTCGACCTGGATGTCATCCAGTGACTCCATTGCCACGGTCAGACAACGGATATTTCTGTTCACCTCTGCAACACCGGTGAGTTTAAGCATTCCTTCCAGAAAATATGCAAGGATCTCCCATGGCTGCTTTTCCTCTCCTGCCACCTGCACAGTATTCCGGCTTTGAGATATTCCACAGAGGTCTTCGATGAGAAAACCTCCTTTTTCTCTTGCAAAATATTCCGCTTCAATACCGATGCAATAATCCTTCTGTTCCACTCTTCTGCACAGACAGGTCGGCACTTCATACTGACTGCTTCCTACCTTTACCGGAAGCGAACGTGGTTCATCTGCATTTCGGTCATAATAGCAAAGCTGGGAGCTGTCATTTCTCAGGTCGATTCCGATAATTAAATCTCTCGTTTCGTTCATTTTCCGTCTTCCCTATCTATCGTAAACATTTCTTTTACATATTGTTCCTGGCGAAGATAATTCTTAAGCCCGTCCTTTACTTCCTGTTTCTTATCCAGCCTTCTGTCAGAAAGCATCTGATTGAGAAGCTGATACTTACTTCCTGCACTTCCCTCGATCTTCTTCATGTTAAGCACCCTCTCTGCAGTCGTTCTGGTGCTTTTTTCTCTGTCGATCTGGAAATAATAATGAAGATTCTCTCCATAAAACAAGGTAAAGGTCCTTCCGAAAATCCCCTCATAAATTTCTCTTAGAGGTTCACACTTATATTCCAGTTCTGTGCCAAGTCCCGTGTCCAGTGCATAAAACAGTGTCACTCTGGCTCCCGGATGTGCATGGCATTCCACAAAGGTCTTGTCATCCAGCTGATATGGACTCAGAAGCTCCGGAGAAAGTCTTCGGAAAAATCCGAATGTCAGGTTCTCCCTTGCACACTCTTCCAGAATGCTTTTCTCCATTCCCACATATTCCGGTTTCGGATCCTTTTCTTTGGAGATTTCCTGGAAAAGAGCCAGCCTGCACACCAGATTCAATGGCCAGTGGTTGGTGTAAGCGTATTCCAGTCTGCTTCTCACAAACGGACTCATGGTATATTCTTTGACAAAAACCCCATAAGAAATCTGGGTCAGATAGGCACCGATCAGCCGTTCCTTACCCGACTGGCTTACATAGGATTCCAGTACAGCCTCACCTTCCTTGCGGTAGTCAGAAGTGAAGATCAGAAGCTCCAGAATTCTTTCTTCCAGATCATAGGTATCCATTTCAAAGCCCCGGGCATTTTTCCAGATGGAGAGCAGCTCCCCGATCGGTCCAAAGCGGTACAGCATCAAATAGTGCAGGATAACTTCGTCATATTTTCCCTCTCTGTAAACTTCTGATGCCAGTGCCAGAAGCTCATCATCCTCCGCCATATCACTTTTGAGGATCATTCTGCTGGTAAGCTTGAGAAGGCTGCTGATCTCAACACCCTCGTAACCATACTCTTCTACAAGGCTCATTGCCTGGCGGAACATTCTTCTGGAGATCAGCACTTCAAGGAGAACCTTGCGGTCTGCTTCCATATATTTCCGATAATCCAGTTTATACAGATAACGGTCCAGATCTTCTCCATCTGCATGCGCCGCATAATAATCCAGAATCTGCTTTCTCAGAAAGCTCCTGTATTCCTCTGTACATCTCTCGGACTCTGCCAGCTGCTGGAAATACTCCAGGTTTTTCCCATTCAGTTCATGGCCTTCACAGTAATGCAGAAGAACACCGGCGTCTTCTATGCCGCATTTGAGGATTCCTTCCAGTGCATTACATTCATCCATCAGTTTCTTGATATTATAATGTACAGTGGATGCGTAACAGCGCTGCTTTTCATCACGGAACAGAAGCACCGCATCATCCGTATAAATTCTCGGATAGGCAACGCCTCTCACGCATGGATAGATTTCCTGTGCTGCGAACTGTCTGTGGCAGACGATCACCTCGCGGATCTTTGGATCATCACAGTAAAGTCGGCTGGTAAACAGTTTCTCTACAATCCGGTCTGCTGCCTCTCTTCCCACCGGCTCCAGAAGGAATTCCTGATAAAGCATTGCATAGTTCTCATCGATCTGTCCCTCTTCTGCCTTGCGTTTTGCAAAACGCTTCATGGTATCCTTATAGCTGTCGTAGGTCTGCGGATCTCTGTCCTTATACGTGACCACGCTAGCATAGACATAAGCCTTCCTTGCATCTCCCAGAGAATTGTCGTTATAGGCAAAATACATGAGAAGCGGCTTCGGAAGCTGTCTTCGATAGGAAATATCCATTGTTTCCATATAATATTCGTACAGTCTTGTGATCCTCAGACCGCGCTGCACAGCAAGAGAAAACCAGCGGAAATAAACCGATTTGCGTGGATCTCCCTTCATGACATATTTGCAAATGGCCTCCAGCACATCATCGGATGGAAATTTATCATAGCCTGCGGCAAGTGCCTTATACAGACAGCCATAGAATTTCTTTTCGTAGCCTGACAGATACGCCAGCCGCATCACCAATTCTTCGGTCAGAAATCCCCTCCTGCCCGCATAATGGAATACCTGCATCCAGAACGGGGAAAGTCTGTGCAGATTGGAGATATCTCTGCTGATCCAGTTCCAGGCCTCCAGATAAAGAAGCGGACTGGTACAGCCCTTCTCATACAGTTCTTCCATCATAAAGAGTGCCATGGACGGAGAATTCTGATAGGTCGGATCCATCTGAAGCAGGATCCACAGCAGCTGGAAGCTGTCAGATCTCTGTCGGAAAAAATTCTGGATCTTCTGAAGAGCCTGTCCCTTGTCTCTGTAAAGTCCCACCATTGTGCACAGATAAAGGTAGATGCCGGCTTCTTCCAGTTCATCGCGTGTAAACTCCTTGCTCTGGCAGGACTTGAGAATTTCCTTGGCAAGACTCTGGTTGTCCTCCAGATAAGCAAGATACGCTTCAAACAAATGGTATTCCGGATATTCGTTTCCGTACTGATGAAGCTTCTCCAGTGCCTTATGTGCTTTGTCTGCCCAGGTTCTGAAGTCTGTTTTTTCCTCACGATAATCTATGTAATCACGGACCAGTGCTGCCCTGTGACGCTTCTCTTCGATATTCAGGTCAACACGGATACGTGCGCCTCTGGAAGCGGTCACATGATAGACCAGCTCCTGATACGGACTTCTGACGATGATCTCACCAATCTGGTTGCCTTTTTGGATTTTGTCTGTATGTACTATGTAATTAATACGACAGCTGCTTCCGATAAATTCTTCCTGTGTGATCACATGGCGTTCCGGTTCCAGGAATTCTGCCGTAGATTCGATCTCCAGTCTGAGATATCCCCATCCGTTCTTGTGTATGTCAAAAGATTCCTGAATGGATTCCCTGAGTCCAAAGAATTCCGCTGAGGTTGTCTTAAGAGAAACGGAAACAGGTTCCTTTTCTCCGAGGCCGATCAGAAATTCTTCCAGGTTCTGGTAATTGGTGGCTGTCGCTGAAAGTCCGACGTACAGAGACTTCTGTTTGTTGTCCGCCTTCTCCATGACAGCTGCAAAGGATGGCTTTTTGAACAGTCGATAAGCTGTCTTAAAGTCTTCTTCGGCAATTTTTTTGAAGGTTTCTATGTCTTTGATCTCTTTGAGAAAATCCTGTTCTTCATTCTGCTTCGCCTCGATCGAGAACGGGATCTTGTATTCTCCTACATTTGAGGTGACACACAACCATCCTATGCATACCTCTCCCGGCTGCATTCCTGTTCCATCGGCTCCGTACGGAACACATACCATTGTTCCCGAAAAACGGCTGCTTCCCGGCACAAATCTGCGGTCCGAAGAAGTTATGTATCCCTTGATATTATCATTGTCTTCTGTTCCGAGATACAGTTCTCCCCGCATCGTCTTTCCTGCTTCCAGAGTGATGGACAGCTTATCCTTTGAAAAAAGCAGCTGTGGCTGGTCGTATTTGAATTTTCCGCTGAGTAATTGTTCAATCTGTTTTTTCAATATAGTTCACCTGATTTATCCCTAAAATTGTATTTTTGGCTCACATATTCAATATTATACACTACATCAGATTTTTACGCAAGAAAAGACAGATGTTATCATAAAGATAAACGTCTGTCTTTTTGTGTGGTTCCGGTATAAAACCAGATATATTCTCAGTCTGTCAACACCTGTGCGACTGCTTTTTTCCAGCCCTGATACTTCTCATTTCTTTCGGAGGCATCCATCTTCGGAGAGAATTTTGTACGGCTCATCTGTCCAAAAACTTCTTCACGGTTGTAGATTCCTGCCGCAATGCCGGCCGCATAAGCTGCACCGATACCGGATAATTCCTCTGCGGACGGAACCTGCACGGACACATCTGCAATGTCGCTCTGGAACTGCATCAGATATTTGTTTTTGGTCGGACCGCCATCCACACGGAGCTCTCCGATCGCAATACCGGATTCTTCGCTCATGGCTTTAACTACGTCTGTGATCTGGTATGCAATGCAGTCCAGACCGGCACGGACGATCTCCGCTCTCTTTGTCGTTCTGGTCATTCCGGTGAGGATCCCCTCTGCCTCACTGTCCCAGTAAGGTGCACCAAGTCCGGTAAACGCTGGAACCAGATATGCATGGTCTTTTGGATTCGCCTCAAACGCCAGTGCTTCTGTCTCACCCGGAGATGCTATCAGCTTCAGATCATCCTTGAGCCAGGTGATCACAGCCCCTGTATAATTGATATTTCCTTCCAGAACATAGTTCACTTCTCCATTCAGTTTCCACGCAAGAGAAGTTACCACGCGGTTACTGTAGACCGGTTTCTTACCGATGTTCATCATAATGGAGGAACCTGTTCCGTAAGTGGTCTTGATCATTCCTGTCTCGATACATCCCTGTCCAAACAGTGCTCCATGGGAATCTCCAAGAACACCGCGGATCGGAATCGGTGCATCCAGATAACCGTCAAAATCTGTTGTGCCGTATTCGCCATCGGAATCTGTCACTTCTGCAAGGCAGGATACCGGGATCCCAAACAGTCCGCAGACTTCCGGATCCCAGGCAAGCTCTCCGATATGGAACATCTGGGTACGGGAAGCATTGGAATAATCGGTGCGGAATTCTCTTCCGCCAGTCAGCTTATAGACCAGCCAGCTGTCGATCGTTCCACAGCAGAGTTCGCCTCTGTCTGCCTTTTCCTGTGCTCCCGGCACATTCTGGAGGACCCAGGCGATCTTTGCTGCTGAAAAATACGGAGATAACTGAAGCCCTGTATGTGAACGAACCAGTTCTTCTGCATTTTCATACTCTGCAGCGATCTTTTTGCAGATCTCACTTCCTCTTGCACACTGCCATACAACTGCATTGTATACCGGTTTTCCGGTTTTGCGGTCCCAGACAAGAGCGGTTTCTCTCTGATTGCTGATTCCAAGTACAGAGATTTCTTTTTTGTCGATTCCTGCTTTTTCGATGAGATTTTTTACAACCTGAAGGGTATTCGCATAAATCTCCTCCGGATCATGCTCGACCCATCCACGTTCATCGATATATTGTTTATGTGGAAGATCAGCTCTGCAGAGAAGGGCTCCTTTTTCATCAAAAAGGAGTCCCTTTGTTCCCTGTGTACTCTGATCAATCCCAAGTACATATTTATTCATATTATTTCACCAGTTCCGCTGCTTTTTTTGCGATGCCTTCTGCATTTAATCCATAATAATCAAACACTTCTCTGGATGTTCCTGTGATGACCGGTGCATCCGGAAGAGACATATTGACTACCTTACGCGGGCACTCGCTTCCTA
>OIXR01001248.1_pt1 | contig 18299 bp, 16 predicted proteins | sample 1587831 | NCBI WGS metagenome assembly OIXR01 (sample SAMN03283263) | human gut metagenome | biome: human-associated habitat; material: feces | host: Homo sapiens | place: USA | collected 2013
CTCGGCCGCAACGGCCGACGCCCGCGACCGCGGTTGCGTGACGCTCGAAGGGCGGCGTATCGACGACGTGAAAGGGTTCTACAAGCTGGTCGGAGGACGCGCCGGCGTGACGGAATATTACATGTACGACGCCACGAATATCCGGCTGCGCGAACTGGCCGTCTCCTATGCGCTGCCGCAGAAGCTGGTCCGCCGCACGCGGGTGCTGAGCGGCGTCACCCTGTCGCTGGTCGCGCGCAACCTCTTCTTCATTTACAACGCCGCGCCGTTCGATCCCGATCTCATCCTTTCGACGGGCAACGATAATCAGGGAATCGAAGTGTACGGCATGCCCACCGTGCGCAATACAGGATTTAATATCAAACTGGAATTTTAAGCATGAAATGCCGGCATACATATCTTTTCGCGGGACTTTGTGCGCTGCTTTTCGGCGCGTGCACGGGTAATTTCCGCGACATAAACGACGACCTCTCCGGCATTACCGACGGCGAGCTGGAAGCCGACAACAACGGTTTGGGATACCGTCTGGGCATTATCCAGCAGGGGGGGGGCTATTTCAATTACGATTTCGGCAAGGGCAAGAACTGGCCTTTCCAGCTCACGCAGAATCTCAATGCGGACATGTTTTCGGGCTACATGCACGACCCGAAACCCCTGCAGGGCGGGAGCCACAACTCCGATTATAATCTGCAGGACGGCTGGAACAGCGCCATGTGGCAGTTCACCTACTCCTATGTGATGCCCGAAATCTACCGGCTGGAGCAGACCGCCGCTGAGCTGATGCCGCCCTTCTATGCCATTGCGAAGATACTCAAGGTGCTGGCCATGCAGCGGGTGACCGACTATTACGGTCCGGTGATTTATACCCGTTTCGGCGCGCAGGGCGCCGAGTACGTGCCCGACGGCCAACGGGAGGTCTACATGCGCTTTTTCGACGATCTGGATCAAGCTTCGGAAATCTTGTCGGATTATGTCGCGGAGCGTCCGACGGCCGGCGAATTTGCGAAATTCGACCTGCTGCTCGACGGCAGCTATGCCGCATGGCTCCGCTTCGCCAACTCGCTGCGCATGCGTCTGGCCGTGCGTCTTGCGTCAGTCGCGCCGGAGAAGGCCCGCGCGGAGTTCCGGAAGGCGGCCGCCGACCCATACGGGGTGATCGAGGTCAATACGAACAATGCGGCGGTCGAGACTTCGGGAATCTACTCGAATCCGCTCGGCGCGATCAACCGGAGCTGGAACGAAGCCGTCATGAACGCCTCGATGGAGTCCGTGCTGACCGGGTTCGGCGATCCGCGTATCGCGAAATTTTTCGAACCCTGCGCCGACGATCTCGTTATTACGGACGACGGCGGGGAATCCGTTTCCGTTCCGTTGAAAGGGCAATATCACGGCATCCGTCAGGGAACCGCCTTTTCGCATAACTATTACGCCGCCTTTTCGCGGCTCACTGTCGAGCCGACGACCGAAGTCGTGCTGATGTCTGCGGCCGAAGTGTGGTTTCTGCGCGCCGAAGCCGCCTTGCGGGGATGGACCGATGAAGACGCCGGAACGTGCTACCGCGCCGGTGTCTCCATATCGTTTGCCCAATGGCAGGTGTCGGGTGCGGAGCAGTATCTGGAAAACGACGCTTCCGCGGCCGATTACCGTGACCCGATCGCCCCGGAGAACGATATTGCGGCCCGGTGCCGCGTGTCGCCCCGCTGGGACGAGTCGGCGGCCGCCGAGATCAAACTCGAACGGATCATCACCCAAAAGTGGATCGCCATGTATCCCGAAGGCTGCGAAGCTTGGGCCGAGCAGCGGCGGACGGGTTATCCGCGTCTGTTTCCGGTGCGCTTCAACCATAGCAAGGGCCAGAGCATCGATACCGAGACGATGATCCGCCGCCTGCCCTATCCCGCGACGCTCGAAACCTCGGACCCCGAACAATACGAAATGCTTCTGAAAGAGCTTGGAGGTCCCGATCACGGCGGCACCCGCCTGTGGTGGGACACGGGGTGCAATTTCTGAGACTTGTCCGTCGGCCGGAAACTGAAACACACCGCTTTTGCGGTGTGTTTTTTTTGTGTCCGGCGACGTCCGGCTGGTCTGTGTGCGGTGAATCCCGGCGGCGTTGCCCGGCTTCTGGGCTTAGCCCCGGCTCTCCATGCTGTCTACCGAGGGGTTGACCGCCACGACGTCCTGTTCGATCTGCTGCCGGGAGGGAGTTCCGTTTGCGGATGCGGGGGCGATGGGGCCGTCGTCGGAAATGTCGTCCGGCGTGATCTGGGTGCGGGTGGTTTCCTGAGTCTGCTGCGGATCGGCGGAAGGCTGTCCCACTTGCATTCCGCCCTTGTTTTCCCGCAGAGCTTCCTTGTCGTATGCAGGTCGTTTCATAATTCGAATTCTTTTTTTGTTCCGCGTGCAAAGGTCATACCATAGGGCGGCCCGCTGCCGGATATCGTCTCCGACGGGAATTTGCACGGAATTTGGGGCGGGTGCAAAGGTATTCACCGTAAACCGGACGATTATGAAAACAAGGAATTTGTTGCTGGGTATGGCCGCTGTCTGCGGCAGTTCCTTTCAGGCGGTCGCCTGCACGGGCATCGCGCTCACGGCTGCTGATGGCAGTTATGTGCAGTCGCGCACCATCGAGTGGGCCCGCGGCGTTTTGCAGAGCGAATACGTCGTCATCCTGCGCGGTCAGCGGCTCCGCTCCTTTACACCCTTGGGAGCCGACGGCATGACCTTCACGGCCAAATACGGCGTCGTGGGGCTGTCCGTGGTGCAGAAGGAGTTCATCGCCGAGGGGATCAACGAAGCGGGGCTGTCGGCCGGACTCTTCTTCTTTCCGCAATACGGAGGGTATGAACCCTACGAACCGGCGCAGAACGACCGCACGCTCGCCGATCTGCAATTCGTGACGTGGGCGCTGACGCAATTTTCGACCGTCGATGAGGTCAAAGCCGCCGTCGGAGGCGTGCGCATCGTCGCGTTGGAAAAGACGTCGGTCGTACACTGGCGCATCGGAGAGCCGTCCGGACGGCAGGTCGTGCTGGAAATCGTAGGCGGAGTGCCGCATTTTTACGAAAACGAGGTCGGCGTGCTCACCAACGCCCCCGGTTTCGAGTGGCAGCTCACCAACCTGAACAATTACGTGAACCTCTATCCGGGCGACGCCCCCGTCCGCCGGCTGGACGGCGTAACGCTGCGGCCTACGGGCGGCAATTCGGGGTTTCTCGGCCTTCCGGGCGACGCTACGCCGCCGTCGCGCTTCGTGAGGGCCGCCTTCTACCGCGCCACGGCTCCGCAGCGCGCCACCGGGTTCGAGACCGTACAGCAATGCCTCCACCTGCTCAACAATTTCGACATTCCCATCGGTATCGAACATCCCGAAGGCGAGTGTCCGGACATTCCGAGCGCCACGCAGTGGACCTCGGCTATCGACCTGACCAACCGCCGGATCTATTACAAGACCGCCTACAACAATACGATCCGCTGTATCGACCTCGCGGGGATCGACTTCGGGAAAACGGCCTACCAGTCCCATCCGCTGGACCGGAACCGGGAGCAGCCCGTGCAGCAGATCGCTATTCCGGAGTAAGACGGCGGTTGCGGTCCGTTTTCGGCGGCTTTTTCATGTTCGTCCTGAATATTGGTGTGGAAGCGTTCCATATCGGCTTGGAAAGCTTTTCCGGATTCCGGACCTTTGCCGCGCAAACGAAAAAAACGGCTTTTCGACCATGTCTGTACGACTTTGCGAAATACTGAACTACGGGGATGTCATGCTCGAACCGGGTGCGGATCATCGGCGTTTTACGCTATGGCGGCCCCTCGCCGTCTGTCACCGTTATTGCCGATTGGCGAAACGCTCCAAATTTCAGGACTATAGGGTGAATCTCACGTATGCCGAAATGCGTAAAATAGGATAAGGATAATGTCGTCCTGCTTAAAACTTCAGTGGTTATGAAAAAGGAGAACGAGAGTCCCTAGCGTTACTATCGTGTCGTAAGCGTCAAAAAGATCGATCGGTGGTTTTTCGACCGATACGATCATCGCAGAACCCACGCCAAAATCTATGAAACGGTCATCCGGCCCAAATTCGGGATGTGCGAGAATACGTTTCTCGACTACCGTCATGAATCGGACGAGTTGCTGGAACTGTTTCCGCAGTCGGCCAGCGTCGAATTTTCGCTGTGGCTTCCGACAGTACAGACCAAGTACATGGTTCCCGCCGAGGCGAACCGATTCAGCCTGATGCTCTGGGATTCGATCGACAAGGCTTTTCGCTGTATCCGGCGGCGGGAGCCGGGCTGCTGCATAGACGCCGACAAGTTACTGACGTATATGACGCTTTATCTGGAAGAAAGATCATCCGTCGGGATGAAGTGACGCAACTTATGAATGAAGAGAGGGGCTGTCCGAACAATTCGGGCAGCCCCAATGTCTTCGGGCGGTCTTTTCGTTTTCGGTTCGGGGAATCGGTCGAAGCCTTTGCAAAATGATGATATACAGTCGGTTTTCCTCTTTTTGCGCCGGACGGGCAACAAAAAAGGAGCCTCGGAAAAAGGCTCCTTTGTGCGGATAAAGGTGCTCCTGCACATTTGTAAGCCTAATGTATATCAACGGTTTGCAACGGTTTTCTATGCTTTATTCCCGCGTCGCCTACCGTCTTTTTGCATGGTCTTGCGCCCGCCTGCCCGTTTCGCCTGCGCCGTCGCCGTATCTCCTTGCATGACAGTACAAATATAGCGATTTTCGGCGAAAAAACCAAATGCGAAGACTTTTGGAGATGCAGGCGGATTTTTATCGTCAAATTGAGCATTATTCGTATTGTTAATATTATGCATTAATAGTTGGTTGTTTGAATGAAATTATGTGAATCGTATCAAGCTCGATTTATGTTCGATATCGATTTTATAAATGAAAAAATAATTTGCGTCATAAGATGACATAAATAAACATTATCTTTGTATTCATAATATAGTCTTAGTCATCACTTAAAACTTTACAATATGGACAGGCTGGGGTATAGTCAGATAAATTTTTTGTTCATTCTAACTTTAATACAAAGAGACGATGGACAAAAGAAACAAACTTTGGAGGAGAGAACAACAGAACCGGGTGTTTAAAGCTCGCATGGTTTATCATGCCGCTTGCGGGTGTGGAATCAAGAAAGCGGATGGTAACTGGAATAGACATCCTCATTGGTTCGAGTTGGCAAGGGTGAAATGGATGCAGATCTACAAAAAAACAGGAACGCCATGCAGTTGTTGGTTGTGCCGAGGAGAGAAGTATGATCGCAGGGGATATGTAAAGGAAACATTGCGGATTATAGCCGAAGCATAGACAGATTCGTATGCGTCACTTTGAAATTTAGTATTGTCAATATGTTGAATAATTTAATATTTAGAGCCTCATAAGTGTTTAATCGACTCGTAGAAAGTTACGGGTCAAACCTTATGAGATCATGAGCAGAAGCAGGAAACAAACACCCGTCAGCACGATCGCGTGTTGCAAGTCGCAGAAAAAGGACAAGCAGTTATGTAACCGTCTTTTTCGTAGCCGATCCAAACGATTTATCCGGGATGGTAAGGAGCTGCCGCTTCGGCTTCGGGAAGTAATGAATATTTGGGATTTTGCCGGTGACGGCAAATGCTATTGGGGCTATGATTGCGAGTATTTCGAGAAGTTGATGAGAAAGTAGCAGTACGCTCTCCTTTACTTTTGGGTAAGGGAGAGCGAATTGTATTTGGGTGACTGTAAAATAATCGCTTCGACGGATTTTCGATATTTCAGGCTTATTCGTATCTTTGTTTCTATGGACAGAGGGGAGATTATCATTTACCAGACGGCCGACGGCGAGACCCGCTTGGACGTTCGCATGGAGAACGACAGCGTGTGGCTGACGCAGGCGCAGATTGCGCATTTGTTCGGAGTTGACAGAACGGTTATTGTCAGACATGTTAACAACATTTATAAGTCGTCCGAATTGGAGCGGGACGTAACATGTGCAAAAATTGCACATGTTCAGCATGAGGGGCAACGGCAAGTGCGACGTATGATTCCATTTTATAACCTCGATATGATTCTATCGGTGGGCTATCGCGTCAATTCCAAAAATGCCACTCAATTTCGTATCTGGGCGAATAAGGTCTTGAAAGAGTATCTAATAAAAGGCTATGCAGTCAATAGCCAGGCCAAGGCCGAGCAGTTGGAGGAACTGAAACAAACCGTTCATCTGCTCTCGAACGTGTTGTCGGCAAAGGATGTTACGAAATCCGAGGCAATCGGGTTGCTGCGCGTGATTACGGACTATACTTATGGCCTCGACACGCTCGATCGTTATGACTATCAGCAGTTGGAGGTTGCGGCAACCACGGCGGAAGAACCGTTTCATGCGACGTATGAAAATGCGATGGCGGCATTGCAGGTGTTGCGTGAGAAATTCGGAGGCAGCGAATTGTTCGCTCACGAAAAAGACGAATCGTTCAAAAGCACAATGGGGGCAATTTACCAGACCTTCGGCGGGTGTGATCTCTATCCGAGTGTCGAGGAAAAGGCAGCCAATCTGCTTTACTTGACGGTCAAGAACCACTCGTTCAGTGACGGCAACAAACGCATCGCAGCGTTTCTGTTCCTTTGGTTTTTGGAAAACAATCGGATTCTTTACCGTGCTGATGGTTCGCGCCTTTTGGATAACAATACGCTGGTCGCTCTGACGCTCATGATTGCTGAGAGTCGCACAGAAGAGAAAGATGTAATGACGAAGGTTGTGGTGAACTTGATTAATAAGAACAATTGACACGATAACGGCGTGTCGGATATCGGAAAAGCGATGAAACCTATGAAACCCAGTTATTTTATGAACCGAGTTTTATTGTTCGTATTGTTGCTTGTGGTAGGCAACGGTGCTTTGTCGCAGGAGCGGATAGATACACTCTACTATAGCCGTTCGGGGGTGACGGTGCGGAATCCGGTTTTTGCCGATTATTATCGGCTGGCGCTTTATCCTGCGGATTCGGCGGGGCTCAAAATGTTCAAGGATTTTTATATTTCGGGAGAATTGCGGAGAGAAGGGCATTTTCAGACAATCGATACGCTCGATGATTGCCGGACAGTGTTTGACAGAGACGTTGTTTCCTATTTCAAGAATGGTCACATGTCGGAAAAATCATATTATTCGGGAGGATTGTTGGAAGGCGAATATCGGCAATACGACGAGAATGGAACGTTGAAAACGCGTGCGTTGTATGCCGGCGGCGAATTGTCCGGAACGTACAAGACATACAACGAGGACGGCTCCTGCCGAATGGTGGAATATCGTGCAGGGCTGCCGGTTCATGATTATTATTTGCTGGCGGACGGCAGCGGGAACACGCTTAAATTCCGCATTGCGGACGACATGCCGGTATGGGAATCACCAGCCATAGCGGAGCGCTCGGCCGATTATCGGGACGGTGTGCCCTGGGAAGTCTATTTCAAAAACGGATTGACGATCGCGTTGACGGATGCCATCGTCCGGGATTACGGCAAGTGGCATCGGGTCGATGTGATTATCTCCAACAATTCGTTGACGCCGGTCGAATTCAATCCGGAGACCGATATGACGGCCTATTCCGTAGACGAACACGATGTCGCCACTGATCTGCAGGTCTGGTCTTGCGATAGTTATCTGAAGAAAGTGAACCGGTCGCAGACCTGGGCCGCTGTTTTGATGGGCGTCAGCGAAGGAATGGCTTCTGCCGGCGCAGGGTATTCGACCTCCACGACGACCGGTTACAGCAGCTATGGCGGTTATTCGTCTTATACGACTACGACTTATAATCCCTCTGCGGCCTATCAGGCCAACATGGCCTCACAGCAGCGGCTCGCTGATTTCGGTCAGGCCTTGCAGGACGAACAACAGGTCAAAAAGCTGGGATATTTGAAGAAAAACACGATATATCCCGGAGAATCCGTATCCGGATTTGTTCATGTAGCATGGATTAAAGGGGAGCGTGTTGTGTTCATTATCCGGATTGAAGGTGCCGAATACATTTATGAGTGGGGATTTGACAAGAAAAATGCGTTTTTATTGAATAAGAACAACTAAGCTGTATCATTTTTTCTAAAATTTAGTTGAGGAAATAATATCCGCAAGGTCCTGCAAATCGCTATGTGAGCCTTGCGGATATTGTTTTTAAGGTTTATTCCTTTGCGGGAAAGCGAAAAAATGGGAAGATTTTGTACCTTTACCTAAAATATTCTATACAATGGCAGCGATGAATACAGCCGACATCGGCTTTGAAAAGGAAATATGGAAGGCGGCGGATAAGATGCGCGGAAATATTGATGCATCGGAATATAAATCCGTTGTATTGGGACTTATTTTCCTGAAATACATCTCGGACAAATTCGAAGCTAAATATCAACAGCTTGTTGCCGAAGGAGAGGGCTTTGAGGAAGACAAGGATGAGTATTTGAGTAATAAAAATGAGAAGGGTAGTTATGATCCGGTTTTCTATGTCCCTGCGGAAGCCCGTTGGGAAGCTATTGCCATCCATGCACACTCTCCTGAAATTGGAACGATCATCGACAATGCGATGCGGGCAATTGAGAAGGAGAATAAGCGTCTGAAAGATATTCTTCCGAAAAACTTTGCGCGTCCCGAGCTCGACAAACGCCGCTTGGGTGAAGTTGTCGATTTGTTTACAAATATTCGGATGCATGAGCACGGCGATTCGAAGGATATTTTGGGTCGTGCTTACGAATATTGTCTTTCGAAGTTTGCTGAGGCCGAAGGAAAATTGGCAGGTGAATTTTATACTCCGGCTTGTATCGTTAAGACGTTGGTGAACGTATTACAACCTTATAAAGGTCGTGTTTACGATCCTTGCTGCGGTTCGGGTGGTATGTTTGTACAGTCTGCACAATTCATCGAGAACCACTCTGGAAATATCAATAATATATCAGTCTATGGTCAGGATTCCAATCCTACGACATGGAAAATGGCGCAGATGAACTTGGCGATTCGCGGTATCGAGGCCGATCTCGGGCGATATAATGCGGATACCTTTTTCAATGATTGCCATCCGACTCTGAAGGCCGATTTCGTGATGGCCAATCCTCCGTTCAATCTGAGCGATTGGGGGGCGGATAAGCTGGCGGATGATGTGCGTTGGAAATACGGTACACCGCCCAATGGCAATGCCAACTTTGCGTGGATTCAGCATATCATCCACCACCTTGCCCCGACGGGACGTGCGGGCGTTGTGCTGGCCAACGGCTCGCTGTCGAGCCAGAGTGGCGGTGAGGGCGAGATTCGGCGTAAATTGGTAGAGGCTGATTTGGTGGATTGTGTTATCGCTATGCCGCCGCAGTTGTTCTATACTACACAAATTCCCGTGTCGATTTGGTTTTTCAATAAAAACAAGCAACAAAAGGGCAAAACGCTCTTTATCGATGCTCGCAACTTAGGTACAATGGTAACGCGCAAACTGCGCGAATTGACCGATAGTGACACGGTCGATCCGATAAAGCGCGGCGATATTCAGCGCATTGCCGACACCTATAATGCCTATGTTGCTGGAAAATTGGAGAATGAAAAAGGATTTTGTGCGGTTACCTCTGTCGCAGAAATTGCCAAGCAGGATTTTATTCTCACGCCCGGTCGCTATGTGGGCATTGCTGCGCAAGAGGAGGACACCGAACCGTTTGAGGAGAAAATGACACGCTTGACGGGCGAGCTTTCTGGACTATTTGAAAAGTCGCACGAGCTGGAGGCAGAGATCAAAAAACAGTTAGGTAGTATTGGGTATAAATTGTAGCAAATATGGGCTTAATTCTTAATGACTTAAAAAATGCATGTGAATTAGAACATGTATGTGACTATGTAAATAATCGCACAACGAGTAGTATGAATTATATCTCTACGGAAAATATGTTACCCAATAAAGGTGGTATAAGTGAATCTACAATAATACCGCCTGGAACCACAACTGAATATAAAATCGGAGATATTTTGATCTCTAATATTCGGCCATATTTCCAAAAAATATGGTGTGCTGATAGGTGCGGTGGGTGCTCTGCGGATGTTTTGTGTATTCGTGCAAAAGAAAATACAGATAGCAAATATTTATACTATCTGTTGAGCCAGCAAGCGTTTTTCGATTACGTAATGTCGGGAGCAAAAGGGTGTAAAATGCCTCGAGGGGACAAAAAACAGATTATGCAATGGCCTGTAAATATCCCCGCAATAGATGTGCAGAAAAAAGTTGTAGCTATATTATCTTCTCTCGATAATAAGATCAGACTCAATCGACGGATAAATGATAATTTAGAGGAGCAGGCCAAAGCGTTGTTTAAGTCGTGGTTTGTGGATTTCGATCGAAACGAATGGGTTCACTGTGAATTAGGAGATATCACACTTATTACTGCTGGAGGTGATAGGCCTTCAAAATATACTAATAAAAAGACTATTGAGTGTCATGTTCCTATATATTCTAATGGAATAGATAATGAAGGATTATATGGTTATACAAATGTTGCAAAAATTCACGAGGAAAGTATAACTATTTCTGCAAGAGGAACTATAGGTTATGTCTGTTTGAGATTAGAACCATATGTTCCTATTGTCCGGCTAATTTCAATAATCCCTAATAAAAAAGAGTTGTCTGCAAAATATTTATACTTGTGGGCATTAACTCAGAATATTACAGGAACGGGGACGACTCAGCAACAATTGACTGTTCCGATTTTCAGAAAAACTCCAATATCAATACCCTCTGACACTAAATTGAAGCAATTTAACTCTATTGCTGATCCTTTATTTAGTCAAATTGAATCTAATAAAAAAGAAAACATAAAATTATCCACTCTCCGTGATACCCTTCTACCCAAACTCATGTCCGGCGAGCTCTCCGTCGAGGAGGTTTCCTTCGATTAGCTTGCTAAATTATCATTTATACGCTTATTGGTCTCTATTTTTTCGTCAATTGAAGAAAGAATAGAGACTATTTTTTGTTGAGTTTTAATATCAGGAATTGATATATCTTGTTCCTGAATAAAACTGTTGAAATCTAAATTCTTAATGCCGGTTGTGCCATTCTCATAGGGGAACATAGCATCTTTATTGTACAGATAAAGCCAGTAATTAAAAAGATATTCAGGTTGGATGCCCGTTGCTGTGATGGCTTTACAGAAGTTAGAACATATCAAAGGCTTACTATATCGGGATAATATTTTATCGGATATTAGCGCAATGCGCCCCGTTGACTGCGTTGGACTCCCGCCGGATATTTCAATTATTAAATTATTAGCAGATAAAATCTTTGATGTCGCTTTTTTATTATGGATAAAACGTTGTGGCATTTTGCCGACATTGCCTTTGCAAAGTTCGGGAATGTCAGCCCCTCTCACACATAATACTTCTGTTGTATAGTTCTCTGTGGGGGAGCCTTTGCCCCAATCACCACTTTTGACTTCTGATATTACATCCTTTATTTTGCAGGTTACTCGTGTCATACCTAATTTATATATTTCCGATGTGAGATTTTGACATTGCTTTGATTAACCATTGCATAGTGCATTGTCGTGTCGATTTTGACGTGCCCCAATAGCTTTTGTACCTGTTCGACCGACATCCCTTTATCAATGGCCATTGTAGCAAGTGTTCGGCGGAATTTATGCGGATGAACTTTGTGAATCGAAACTTTGCGACCGAGTTGGCGGAGGCGCAACTCCACTCCGCTAATTTTAAGTCGATTATGTGGCTTGGCGATGGATACGAAGAGTGCCGGATTGTCATCTGTCCGGCTTTCGAGGTATTGTTTCAGATGAATTTTTGTGCGGGCGTTGAAATAGACTTCTCGTTCTTTGTTGCCTTTGCCGAAAACGACGCATTCGCGTTCGTGAAAGTCTATATCTTCTCGATTAATTTTTACCAGTTCGCCGACGCGGATGCCGGTAGACGATAGCATATCTACGATTGCCAGATCTCGTATATGGGTGCAGTTGTCACGCAAAATTTCGAGATTTTCATCGGATAGCACCTCTTTAATTAAGGAGCCGGTTTTAACTTTATGGATGCGTCTCACCGGGCTTTTAAGAATATAATCTTCGTCTTCGAGCCATGCGAAAAAGCTTGAGAAAATTCTGCGGATATTGTCTATGGTAACTTTTGACGATTGGTTATTCGATTGGTATGATGCAAGATAACATCGTAGATCGGTCGTTGTTATATCGACGATATTCTTGTCGATCTGCCGTAACATATATTCAATAGTCGAAGCATAATATTTTAATGTTTTCTCAGAGCATCCCTCGACGCGTTTGGCTGATATAAATAGCGTTTGCAGTTGAGAATTAGCCTTGACTCGCGCTTCGCTATCCGGAAGCTTTTCTGCGATGACAATATTTTGCAATGTGCGATTCAGCACGTTACATAAGATGCTCATTTGATCTGCCGTAATGACGGTACGCATCGCGGTTTTAATTTCGTCAATTAGTTTTTCTTTCATGGCTGCGTTTGTATTATTGAAATTGATAAAGTTACGCAGTCCATTGAAATACACACAAAGATAACCGATAAATGATAATTTAGAGGAGCAGGCCAAAGCGCTGTTTAATCATTACTTTATTCAAAATACAGAGAATTTAGGAGAATGGCAAGACGGGGTTTTGACTGACATTGCCCAATACCTTAATGGATTGGCTATGCAAAAATATCCAGCGATGCCTAATGAGGCAGGATTGCCAGTTTTAAAGATTAAAGAACTTGGACAAGGACAATGTGACACCAACAGTGATCGTTGCTCATCTTTAATAAAACCTGAATATATAATTTCTGATGGAACCATTATATTTTCTTGGTCAGGAACCCTACTTGTAGATATTTGGTGTGGTGGAAAATGTGGGCTCAACCAACATTTATTTAAGGTATCTTCGGCAAAGTATCCTCAATGGTTTGTTTTTTATTGGACAAAGCATCATTTGAATAAATTTATTCGCATTGCGAAAGACAAAGCGGTTACTATGGGGCATATCAAACGATGTGATTTAGAAATATCAAAAGTAAAAATCCCAAGTAAGCAGGCTTTGGTTAATTTAGATAAGTTATTTTCTCCCATCTTTAATAGAATGGTTACTTGTCGAATTGAAAATAGGAAATTATCATCTCTCCGCGATACCCTTCTACCCAAACTCATGTCCGGTGAGATCTCCGTTGAGGAGGTTTCCCTCGATTAGCTTGCTAAATTATCATTTATCAAAGTTACTATTGTAATTTCTATTTTTGTTATATTTGTATTAAACTGGGATTTCTAATGGAATTAGATCTTAATATTGATTCAAATGGCAATGTAATCGTCAATACATTGTCGGAATATGTTGCATATATTTCTCAGTTGCAAGCTGCCAATGAAGGTAGCAATGAGCGATTCTTTTTCAGGGGCCAATCCAATAAAAATTGGGATGTGCGCCCGTGTTTATTTAGAGAGAATAACCTGACGATTGAATCCGATATTATATCCGAGGCTTGTGCTCGTGCTCCTTTTGAATTTGGCGGCCGAAGTGCATTTGAACGACTGACAAAATTACAACATTATGGACTGCCAACCAGAATGTTGGATGTAACGCTAAATCCTTTAGTCGCGTTGTATTTTGCGTGTGCGAAATGTGAAGATAAAGAAAACTACGACAAGAATTATAAAGAATCTGATACTATTGATGTCGATTCCGATCATCCATTTGATAATGAATATGATGTCGATGGGGCTGTTTATTATAGACGGGCTTATGGACATAAGCATAATTCAGATGATATTGATCTGTTGGCCCGAATCGCGGAAATGGATTTCAGCGGAGATATTGTATTGCATCAATTGGTCGAGAAATTAGGACTACGCAGTCAAATAAAACAAGCCGAGGATTTTGAGGAACTGGCAAAGGTGATGCAAAATGCTTACTTTGTTATATCGACATTCAACAATGAACGTTTGATTCGGCAGAGCGGAGCTTTTTTGCTTTCTGGTAGCATTAATATTCAACTCAATAAATCTGATTACGGCGCCAGTCGGATCGAGAAGAGCAGTTGTTCTTTAAATAGCCAGTTTGCGAGCGAAAGGATAATCATACCGGCCGGAAGCAAGGAAAGCCTTTTAGAAGAATTGAATTTCTACAATATAAACCAAGGGGCTTTATTTCCGGAGTTGGAGCATCAGATGGCATATATCAAATATAGTATGTGTAAATCTAATGTCAGAAGCGCTTCATCTTTTGAAAAGATAGATTTTGATGCAATAAAAGCTGAAGAATCTAAGGAAAGTGTTGAGATAGCTGAATCCGTAGTGAGAGAAGAGTTAGTTGATAAGGCTATTTATGATATCATATCACAATATATTTCAGATGATGCTATAAAACAGAATGTTCTTCGAATTATTACACGGCAAACCGAATATATAGATTGGGCCAATAAGGAAGCGACCATTAGTGATTTGAGGCGTAAAATCAAACGAAGCCTGTCTTTACAATCTATTAGTTCTGATGTCGCAACGCAATCTGCGCGTAATATGGTATCACAACTTGTTAACTTGTATGTGAAAAAATAACAATTATATGCACTTCACCGAAGATGATTTTGAAAACGCCATTCTAGAGTTGTTTCGAGAGCAATTAGGTTATGATTATGTGTACAGTCCCAATGTGATACGCGACTATGCAGAACCGCTTTACGTGGAGGTACTGGAGGCTATGTTGCCGCAGATCAATCGTGGACTGCCACAGGCCGCTATTGACGAAGCTATGGTGAAAATTCGGACCTATGAGGGCGGAACGTTGGTACAGAAGAATGAATTGTTCACGGATTATTTGCAAAATGGCGTAGCTGTCAATTATTTCGATGGCCGCGAGCAATGTTCCGCAAATGTCCGGCTTGTCGATTACGATTCACCGTTACATAATCGGTTTACGATCGCTAATCAATGGACGGTCGATGGGCACTCGGTAAGGCGTGCGGATATGATCGTATTTGTCAATGGATTGCCGCTGGTGGTGGTCGAACTCAAATCGCCATCGCGTGAGAATACAGACGTGTCGGAAGCTTATGCACAATTGCGTAACTATATGCAGGAGATTCCGTCACTCTTTATCTATAACGCTTTTTGTGTGATGAGCGATCAGGCGATGACTAAGGCGGGGACGATCACAGCGGGTGAAGACCGTTTTATGCAGTGGAAAACGGTAGATGGGAGTTATGAAGATACCCATAGCGCGAATTTCGATGTGCTTTTCGCGGGAATGTTCGAAAAAACGCGGTTTGTTGAATTGTTGCGGAATTTTGTTTGTTATTCGAAAGACGGTAAACAGGATATTAAGATATTAAGTGCCTATCATCAGTTTTATGCCGTACACAAGGCTGTGCTTTCGACGGTTAAAGCAGCTGAGACAGATGGTCGGGGTGGCGTGTTTTGGCATACGCAGGGCAGCGGAAAGTCATTGTCGATGGTCTTTTTCGCCAAGCAGTTGCAGCAGGCGATGTCGTCGCCGACTATCGTCGTGCTGACAGACCGTAACGATTTGGACGGTCAGTTGTACCGGCAGTTCGCTTGTTGCAGGGATTTTTTGCGTCAGACACCCGTGCAAGCCGAAAGTCGGGCTCATCTTCGGGAATTATTGGCGGGACGCGAAGCGAACGGTATCTTTTTCTCGACGATGCAGAAATTCGAAGAGAGCGAAGAACCTCTTTCGACGCGACGAAATATAGTTGTTATGGCCGACGAGGCGCATCGCAGTCAATATGGATTGGAGGAGAGGGTCCGAATGGTTACGGATGCTGACGGGGTGATGCAGGCCAAAGTTGTAATCGGCGCGGCGCGTCTGGTGCGTAATGCGTTGCCGAATGCTACCTATATCGGGTTTACCGGAACGCCTATTGCGCAAAAAGATCGGTCGACACGCGAAGTATTCGGCGATTACATCGACGTGTACGATATGACGCAGTCGGTGGAGGACGGTGCGACACGGCCGGTATTTTACGAGAGCCGTGTAATCAATCTGAAACTCGACGAGCAGTCCTTGCGGCGTATTGATGCGGAGTATGATGCGATGGCTGAGGAGGCGGAAGAGTATGTCATTGAGAAAAGCAAGCGTGAATTGGGGCGGCTCGACTCGATCCTTGGAGCTGACGCGACGGTGGCATCATTGTGCGAGGACATCGTAAAACACTATGAGGAATTCCGGCAATACGAGCAGACGGGTAAGGCGATGATAGTAGCCTATTCGCGGCCAATAGCGATCAAGATTTACCGTCGGATTCTCGAAATGCGTCCGGTGTGGAGTGACAAGCTGGCTGTTGTGATGACTTCCGGTAATAAAGATCCGGAAGACTGGCGGGCGATTATCGGAAATGATTCCCACAAGAAAGAGTTGGAGAAGCGGTTCAAAGACAACGATAGCTCGTTGAAAATCGTCATCGTAGTTGATATGTGGCTTACGGGTTTCGACGTACCTTCGCTTTCGACGATGTATGTCTATAAACCGATGTCCGGACACAATCTAATGCAGGCTATTGCTCGTGTGAATCGTGTGTTTGGGGATAAACAAGGTGGTTTGGTTGTGGATTATGTGGGTATCGCTTCGGCGTTGAAGACGGCGATGAACGATTATACATACCGTGACCGCAAAAATTATGGTGATACGGATGTGGCTAAAACCGCCTATCCGGAGTTTCAGAAGAAACTGGACGTTTGCCGTGATCTGATGTATGGATTCGATTATGGTGCTTTCTTCGGTAAGTCTGATTTGGAGCGGGCGAAAGCCATCAGCGGAGGTGTCGATTTCATGCAGTCCCCTGAGCGGATGGAAACGAAAAAACTCTATATCAAAGAGGCGCTGCTGCTGCGGCAGGCATTGTCGCTTTGTCAGAGTTTACTGAATTATGAGCAACGTATCGAAGCTGCCTATTTTGAGGCGGTTCGCACATTACTGACGCGCGTGGAAGCCAAGGGCAAGATTTCGTTCCGTGAGATTAACGGGCGTATTAATGAATTGCTCAAGCAGAGTATCAAGAGCGAAGGGGTAATTAATCTTTTCTCCGATATCAAGGAGGAGTTCTCTTTGTTCGATTCGAAATTCCTGGAAGAGGTTGCCCGGATGAAGGAACGGAACTTCGCCGTAGAATTATTGCGTAGGTTGATTGCAGAGCAGGTACAACTATATCAGCGAACGAATACGGTACGAGCCGAGAAGTTTTCGGAAATTCTGGCCGATGCCATGAGCCGCTATTTGAAAGGGATGCTGACGAACGAAGAGGTTATCGAAGAACTGCTGAAAATAGCCCGTGAGATCGTTCACGGCGAAAAGGCCGGCAAGTCGCTTAATCTGAACAGCGAAGAACTTGCCTTTTATGATGCGTTGACCAAGCCTGAGGCTGTAAAAGATTTCTATTCCAACGATCAGTTGGTCGCTATTACGCGAGAGTTGACAGATGCGCTTCGGCGAAACAAGACGATTGACTGGAATATGAAGGAGAGTGCTCGTGCCGGAATGCGGCGTATTGTCAAACGATTGTTGAAAAAGTATAATTATCCGCCTGCTGGGCAGGAAGATGCTTTGAATACGATTATGGAGCAGTGTAAGAAGTGGAACGAAAATAATTGAATGAGATAGCTATGGGTAAGTTGGAAGAGTCGTATAGAAGAGTTGCATAATGATTTTGCAAGATAAGTAATACGCGCCTGTTAACTCTGATTAGATAACAGGCGCGTATGATTATTTTGTAATGTCTAATTCCTTTTGGAACTGCTTTGCTTTTTGCCGGATATCTTCTGCTTCCTGCTTTCGGATAACGCTACGTTGTTGATTCTCGATTGCTTCCCGGACGGCTGTTTCGTAACGCTCAACTTGTTGCCGGAGCGAGCGACGGTCTGCGCGGCGTTCGGAATCGTAGAAGAGGGCGTTCAGGTTGCGCAATTTTTGCTCGTCGATGTCGCCCATCATTTGAACGTAACGGTATTTCAATTCCGTATCACGCAGGTTGGCAATACGGTCGTATAATTTAGTAATATGGATGCCGCCGCAGAGAATCACGATGAAAGAGATCGCCATATAGAGTAGTGCCCACGAGGTGTTGAAGTCGATGACGTGGATATGCCGTTGGGCTGCGGGTTGCGCAGGATGAGCGACGGCCGCAATAATTTTCTCGGTATGGTTTTCAGTCTCTTTTCCGATAGTTGTAATGCGGTCTGCAAGTTCCATGCGTACCCGTTCGACATTCGTGCGGGTGAATTGGGCCGTTTCGAGCAGTCGGGCGATTTTATCATCCGTTGTTACTGGAGCTGGGG
>OIXR01001269.1_pt1 | contig 18030 bp, 10 predicted proteins | sample 1587831 | NCBI WGS metagenome assembly OIXR01 (sample SAMN03283263) | human gut metagenome | biome: human-associated habitat; material: feces | host: Homo sapiens | place: USA | collected 2013
GTGCCGCAGCCGCCGAAGCGGTGCTTAAGCCGTAAGGCGGGAATTATGCGGTATTGCCTTATAATTCTATTCTATCGCCATTAAAGTTTTTCGCCAGAACTTTTTTCAAAAAGGCCGCCAATCTCCCGTAAATAAAACCTCACATCTTCGGGAAGATAATGCGGATGGTGGTGCCGGTGCCGACGGTGGATTCCAGATCAATGCGCGCACCGTGCAGAACAGCGATATGCTTGACAATGGCGAGCCCCAGGCCTGTTCCGCCGGTCGCCTTGGAGCGGGATTTGTCCACTCGGTAAAAGCGCTCAAACACGCGGCTCTGGCTGTCCTGTGGGATGCCGATGCCATTGTCCTCCACGCAGAAATACGGGCAGCCGTCCGCATTGGTGCCGCAGCTCAGCTCCACATGGCCACCCGGCCGGTTGTAGCGGATGGCATTGTCGCACAGGTTGGTTACAAGCTCGGTCAACAGGTCGTGGCTGCCGCGCACCGTAACGGGCTGTACTTTGTATTGCAGCGTAATGTAGGCTTTGCGGGCGTTCACCGTCATGTTGGTGGCAACATCCTTGACCAGCACGCCAAGGTCCACCGGTACAAAATCGGCGGTGGAGCTGTTTTCCTGCTGCTTGCTCATGCCGTCCAGTTCCGAAAGCTGCAAAATATCCGATACCAGCGTGATCATGCGCTGGGCTTCCTTGTGGATACGGTGGCCAAAGGTGGGAATGTCCTCCTGTTTTGCCATGCCGTTTTCAATCAGCTCTGCATAGCCGGAAATGCTTGTCAGCGGGGTTTTCAGCTCGTGGCTGACATTAGCGGTAAACTCCCGGCGGATGGTCTCATTGTCCTCCCGCAGCTTGCGGTCAGACTGTACCGTGTGCGCCAGCGGAATCAGCTCCTCATACGGCACATTGGCCTCGATGCAGTCCAGGTGCTCCGCCATTCGGGTGATGGGCTGCACCAGATGCTTGGTAATGACCTGCGCCAGCACCAGCGCCAGAATGATGATAAGGATGCACCCGGCCACCAGAACGGGCAGCACGCGGTTATAGCTGCTCCACATGTTGCTGGTTTCGTCCGCCAGCCGCAAAACGCTTCCGTCCGTCAGGCGCACGGCATAATAATGGGTGTCGTACCCAAGGGTTGCACTGCGGCGCACGCTGGCACCAGTGCCCTCTGCCATAGCCTGCTGGATCTCTGGGCGGTTGGCATGGTTGGGCAAGGTGCTGGGATCAGCAGTGGCAGAATCGTACAAAACGGTGCCATCCTGGGCCACAAGGGTCAGACGCAGGCCGTCTGCATACTGGGCCAGCTGCTCTGGCTGTGGGTCGGCAGAATGCTCATACCCCACCGCAATAGCTTCCACCGTGCGGGAAAGGTCGGTGTCAAACTGCTCGGCAAAAGCGTGCTGGAACAGCAGCGCTGCCCCCACCACGCTGAGCAGGAGGGACAAAATACCCACAGCCATCAAAGTGGTGCGCAACAGGTGAGCCATGCTGCGCGGCGCAGTGATGTGGGCGGTTTCGGCGGTATCAGGCATCTTCCCCGGCCTCCGTGCCCTTGGCGGACAGTTTGTACCCCACCTTGCGCACGGTGCAGATGGCGTCCCCGGCGTGGCCCAGCTTTTGGCGCAGGGTCCGCACGTGCATGTCAATGGTGCGGCTTTCCAACAGGTCATCGGTATCCCACACGGCTTTCATGATGCGCTCGCGGGCCAGAACTTCTTCGGGATGCTCCAAAAAGAAATGCAGCAGCGAATATTCCTTAAAGGTCAGCTCCACCGGCTCACCGTCCACCGTAACGGTGCGGGCAACGTCATCCAGCGTGATGTCTCCAAACCGCAGGGTGGTGGTGCTGGCTGGTGCGGTGCTGGCGCGGCGCAGCACCGCCTTGACGCGGCTGATGAACTCCATAATGCCGAACGGCTTGCAGAGGTAATCGTCTGCACCGTGGTCCAGCCCTTTTACCACATCAATCTCGCTGGTTTTGGCTGTGACCATGATGACTGGTACGGTGCGGGTCGCGGCGGTCTCCCGCAGGCGGCCCAAAATCTGGTAGCCGTCCTCATCGGGCAGCATAACGTCCAGAATCACCAGGTCGGGCACGGTCTCCCGCACGGCAGCCCAGAAGGAAGCCCCGTCCTCAAACCCGCGGACGGTGTACTGGTTGGTTTGCAGAGCATACTGCTCCAGCTCACGGATGGATGCGTCATCTTCAACAATATAGATCATAAGATCCTCCAAACAAACAGGCCGAAACCTGCGATATGCCACAGGTCCCGGCCCATTTTACAGGGGAAAGCCCTGCGATAATTATTTTTTCTGCTCCGGTGCAGCGGCAGTTCCGCTGGGGCCGGGCTCAAAGGTATAGCGGCCGCGGTAGCGCTCATAGCGCTTTTCAAAACTGGGGCTTTCACCGTTTTTGATGTGGTTCAGGTATTCATGGGTATCAAAGCGGTCCTCCGATACTTCAATCATGGCAACGGCAATGTTGGAGCAGTGGTCCGCAATGCGCTCATAGTTGGTCAGCAGATCATCCAGCACAAAACCGTACTCAATGGTGCAGGCGCCGGCCTGCAGGCGGGCAATATGGCGGGTTTTGACTTCGCGCACCAGGCCGTCCACAACCTGCTCCAGCGGCTCGATCTTGCCGGCGGCGTAACAGTCGTTCTTCTGGAACGCATCCACGGTGCGGTTCACGATATCCTGAACGGCGGCCTCCAGAACGGAAAGATCGTCGATCGCTTCGTGGCTGAAGTGGATGGATTTTTCCTGAATTTCCTGCCCGGCCTTGAGCAGGTTGACCGAGTGGTCAGAGATGCGCTCCAGGTCATTGATGGTGTGCAGCAGGGTGTTGATGGTGCGGTTGTCCTCGCGGGAAAGTGCCTTGGCACTCAGCTTGACCAGATAGGTACCCAGAACGTCCTCGTAATGGTCCACAGCGTCTTCCTTGCGGTTCACCTCGTCGGCAATGGCTTCATCCCACTTGTGGGTCAGGGACATGGCCTGCAGCAGGGAGGTGCGGCAGATCTCGGCCATATCGCCGCCGGTCAGCATAGCGCGGCCAACGGCAACGGACGGGGTGGAAAGCAGGCGTTCGTCCAGCAGGGAATGCTGCTCGCCCGCCTGATCCTTGCTGTCCGGCACGGTCAGGATGGCCAGCTTTTCCAGCACGCGGTTGAACGGCAGCAGGATGGCGGTGGTCACAATGTTGAATATCGTGTGTACAATGGCAATGCCAAAGGTGTTGGCGGTTTCGTTGTAGAACGAGAATCCCAACAGCGCATGCAGCCCGTAAAAACCGCACAGGAACACCAGCGTGCCGATGAGGTTAAAGTACAGATGAACAAATGCGGTGCGCTTAGCATTTTTGTTGGCACCGGCAGAGGAGATCAGCGCGGTAACGGTGGTGCCGATGTTCTGGCCCATGATGATGGGAACCGCCGCCGCATAGGTGACGGCACCGGTGGAGGTGAGGGCCTGCAAAATACCCACCGAAGCGGAGGAAGACTGCAGCACAGCCGTCAGCACGGCACCGGCCAGCACGCCCAGAACCGGGTTTTTGAAGCTCAGAAACAGGTCCATGAACCAGGGCTCATCGGCCAGAGGACTCATGGCGGTGGACATGGTGTTCATACCGGCCATCAGGACGGAAAAGCCCACCATGATCTTGCCCACGCCGCTGCGGCGGTCCTTATCCTTGCCCAGCATATAAAGGAAGATGCCGATAAAGCCAAGGATGGGGGCCCACGCGTTGGGGTTCAGCATCTGGATGGCAAAGGAATCACCCTCCAGGCCTGAAAGCGAGAGCAGCCAGCCGGTAACGGTGGTACCGATGTTGGCGCCCATGATGACGCCGATGGCCTGGTGCAGCTCCATCAGGCCGGAGTTGACAAAGCCGACCGCCATAACGGTGGTGGCACCGCTGGACTGGATCACTGCAGTGATGACCATGCCCAGCAGCAGCCCGCGCACCGGGCTGGCCGTCATTTTGGAAAGGATGCCTTGCAGTTTGCTGCCAGCGGTCTGCTCAAGGGCTTTGCCCATGAGGTCCATGCCGTAAAGGAACATGGCAATACCGCCCATCAGCGTGAACACATTAAAAATGCTCATACAGGGGGTTACACTTCCATTTCTCTTTTGTTATGTTTTCATTGTTGGGTGCAGCCGCACCCGGAGCAAAACCGAATCAAATCGTTTTGCACATGCCCACAATGGCACGATACCGTTACCTATTATAATAGAAAACAGGGCTTTATGAACACCAAAAGCCAGTAAAAGAATTGTAAAGACTGTGTAAAATGTCGAATCAACGCAAGAAAACTGCTAAAATTGGCACATTGTAAAAATTTGGCGTATTGATTTTGGGCAACTTTACACAAACTTTGCAAAAGGGAAGTTTCCATTACCAAAGCTTTACCCGGATTGTACTGCACTATGGTCGATACTGGGGAAACAGCGCGGTACAATAAATACGCACTCAGGAAGAACGAATAGGAAAACACGAACCCCTGAGCGAATGTGTGAGATAGAATAACAGATACAATTAAGGGAGAAGAAAGTTTATGTTAAAGCGTAATGTTTCCGTTGCAGTTGCTGCTGCTCTGGCTCTCAGCCTGGCCGCCTGTGGTTCCAGCCCGGCATCCTCCGCTGCTTCCAGTGAAGCCACTGCTGCACCGGCTGCCGGCGATTTCGATGTCGATCAGGACATCACCGTGATTTCCCGTGAGGATGGCTCCGGCACCCGCGGCGCTTTCATCGAGCTGACCGGTGTGGAAGCCAAGAACGATGCAGGCGAAAAGGTTGACAACACCACCGAGGCGGCTGCCATCCAGAGCTCCACCAACGGCGTTCTGACCGCTGTTTCCAACGATGAGACCGCAATCGGCTACATCAGCCTGGGCTCTCTGAATAATGATGTCAAGGCTGTCACCGTGGAAGGCGTTGCCCCCAGCGCTGACACCGTGAAGGATGGTACTTACACCCTGGCTCGTCCGTTCAACATCGTTACGAACGGCGAAGCTGCCGACCCCGTTGCCGTGGACTTCATTGCTTACTGCATGAGCACCGACGGTCAGGCCCTGGCCACCGAGGAAGGTTACATCGGCGATGTTGGCGCTGATTACACCAGCACCCAGCCCGCAGGCAAGATCGTGGTTGGCGGTTCCTCCTCTGTTTCCCCGCTGATGGAAAAACTGATCGAAGCGTATAAGACCGTGAACCCCAACGCAACCCTGGAACTCCAGACCACCGACTCCACCACCGGCGTTTCCGGCGCACTGGATGGCACCTACACCATCGGTATGGCCAGCCGTGAGCTGAAAGATTCTGAGGTCGAGGGCGGTGCAAAGGCGACTGTCTTGGCAAAGGATGGCATTGCTGTTATCGTCAGCAACGACAACCCCACTGATAACCTGACCGTTGACCAGATCAAAGGCATCTACACCGGTGAGCTGACCACCTGGGCAGACGTTCAGTAATCCCCCTTTCTAAAAAAGACGGCTGTTGCGGCGGCAAAAGGCGGCAACGGCCGTTTTTTGAAAGCCATCGGTATATCGTTCCTGAGCAAAGACAGGAGAGTATGGGAAAATGAAAACAACAACTTCGCACCTGAAAGAGATCGTCATGCAGGGTGTATTTACCGCCTGCGCGTGCATCTCCATTCTGGCCGTGGCGCTGATCTGCATCTTCTTATTTGCAAACGGCCTGCCCACCATTTTTGAGATCGGCCCCCTCAAGTTCCTGCTTGGCACCACCTGGAAACCCGGCAACAACCTGTACGGCATCCTGCCCATGATCCTGGGGAGCATCTATGTCACCGCAGGCGCGATCATTGTGGGGGTGCCCATTGGGCTGCTGACGGCCATCTATATGTCCCGCTTTGCATCGCCCCGTATCAACAAGGTGCTGTTGCCGGCGGTACAGCTGCTGGCCGGTATCCCCTCGGTCGTGTACGGCTTCTTCGGCATGATCGTTATGGTCCCGGCGGTGCAGGCTATGGTCAAATCGGACTTTTTCAAAACTGTGCTGCACGTGAAAAGCGGCAAGGGCATGAGCCTGTTTACCGCCAGCCTGCTGCTGGGCATCATGATTTTGCCCACCATCATCACGGTCAGCAAAACCAGCCTGGACGCTGTGCCCCAAAGCTATTACGAGGGCAGCCTGGCTCTGGGTGCTACCCATGAGCGCAGCGTGTTTTGCGCGGTGCTGCCCGCCGCCAAAAGCGGCGTAATGTCCGCTGTAATCCTGGGTGTTGGCCGCGCCATCGGCGAAACGATGGCCGTTGTGATGGTTGCCGGCAACCAGACCTGGATGCCCAAGGGCTTGTTCCAGGGGCTGCGCACGATGACCTCCAACATCGTCATCGAGATGGGTTACGCTGCAGACCTGCACCGCGAAGCGCTGATCGCAACCGGCGTTGTGTTGTTCGTTTTCATTCTGCTGATCAATCTCTGCTTTAGTTTGGTAAAGGGGGGCGAAAAGAATGGCTGATTTTGCTGCAACCGCCGGTAAAACCGATGATATGACCCACGCAAATGCGAAAATCGTTCCCCCCGCCCGCCACGAAAACCGCATGGCGGCCCGCGCGTATGCCCTTGTCATGCGCTGGCTGGTGCGGCTGGCGGCCCTGATTACCGTGACGATCCTTGTGTTCCTGATCGGCTATATCCTGGTCAACGGTATTCCCAACCTCAAGCCGTCCCTGTTTGAGTGGACCTATAATTCCGACAACGTATCCCTGATGCCCGCGCTTATCAATACCATTCTGATGACGGCGTTCTCGCTGGCCATTGCCACACCGCTGGGCATTTTTGCTGCGGTCTGGCTGGTGGAATACGCCAAACGCGGCAGCAAGCTGGTCAAGGTGGTGCGCATCACCACCGAAACGCTGCAGGGCATCCCCTCCATCGTATACGGTCTGTTCGGTATGCTGTTCTTTGTCATGCAGCTCAAATGGGGCTACAGCCTGATCGCCGGTGCCTTCACGCTGGCCATCATGGTGCTGCCGGTCATCATGCGCACCACCGAGGAAGCGCTGCTTGCAGTGCCGGATTCTTACCGCGAGGGCAGCTTTGGCCTGGGGGCCGGCAAGCTGCGCACCGTATTCACCATTGTGCTGCCCAGCGCCATGCCGGGCATCCTATCCGGCGTGATTTTGGCAACGGGCCGCATTGTAGGCGAAACCGCGGCCCTGATCTACACGGCCAGCACCGTTGCCGCCGTGCCCGCCAGCGTGTTCAGCTCCACCCGTACCCTTGCCACCCATATGTATCTGCTTTCCAACGAGGGCCTGCATATCAATGAAACCTACGGCACTGCCGTGGTGCTGTTGATCCTGGTGCTGCTCATCAACAGCCTGTCCAGCTTTATTGCCGGCCGCCTTGCCAAAAAGTAATGCCGAAAGGAACTGCATGATGAATAAATTCGAAGTTAAAAACATGGACCTGTATTACGGCAGCTTCCATGCACTGAAAAATATCAATATTGCCATCCCCGAAAAAGAGATCACGGCGTTCATCGGTCCTTCCGGCTGCGGCAAGTCTACTTTCCTGAAGAGCCTGAACCGCATGAACGACCTGGTGGAAGGCTGCCGCATTTCCGGCGATATCCTGCTGGATGGTGTGGATATCTATAAGGATAAGATGGATGTCAATGTGCTGCGCAAGCGGGTTGGCATGGTGTTCCAGAAGCCCAACCCCTTCCCGATGAGCATTTACGATAACATCGCCTACGGTCCCCGCACCCACGGTGTGCGCAGTAAGGCGCAGCTGGATAAAATTGTGGAAAAAAGCCTGCGCGGCGCTGCCATCTGGGACGAAGTGAAGGACCGCCTGAACAAAAGCGCGCTGGGCATGTCCGGCGGCCAGCAGCAGCGTTTGTGCATTGCCCGCGCCCTGGCGGTGGAGCCGGAAGTTCTGCTGATGGACGAACCGACCTCCGCCCTGGACCCCATCTCCACCTCCAAGGTGGAAGAGCTGGCTCTGGAATTAAAGGACCGCTACACCATCGTAATCGTGACCCATAACATGCAGCAGGCCGCCCGTATTTCAGATAAGACGGCGTTCTTCCTGCTGGGTGAGCTGGTGGAAATGGGCGATACGGAACGCCTGTTCTCCACCCCTGTGGACAAGCGCACGGAAGATTATATTTCCGGCCGTTTTGGTTGATCGGAGGAGCAATACCATGCCTAGTGTGCGTAAATCTTATGATGAAGAGCTTTTGCAGCTGGATACCTTGCTGGCCCGCATGGGTCACGAAGCCGGTGCCGCCATTGAAAGCGCACTGACTGCCCTGCGCAATGATGATATTGAACTGGCCCGCAGCGTGGTTGCGCGGGACAGCCAGATTGACGCAGGCGAACACGAGATCGAACACCGCTGCCTGCAGCTGCTGCTGCGCCAGCAGCCGGTGGCTTCGGATCTGCGCAAGGTCAGTACAGCCCTGAAAATGGTAACGGATGTGGAGCGCATCGGCGACCAGGCCAGCGATATTGCGGAGCTGGTGCTGCACCTGCACGCCAAATCCACCGATGCCGTGGGCGTGCTGGAAGATATCCTGAAAATGGGCGATGATGTGCTGAAGATGGTCAAACGCTCCATTGCCGCCTATGTGCAGGTGGACCTTGCCGCCGCCGCGGAAGTGATCGCCCATGATGATGTCATCGACACCGCGTTCAGGCGCATCGGCAGCGAAATTGCCCAGTACATTGCCGCCCATCCCACCGAAGCAGAGACCGCGCTGGATCTGTTTATGGTGACCAAATATCTGGAACGCCTTGGTGACCACGCCGTGAACGTGGCCGAATGGGTCGAATTCTTAAAGACCGGCGTTCACAAATCCCGCAAGATCGTGTGATCTTGCCCGGCGGCGTGTGAGGCCGCCCCAAGGTGAACCTGAAGCCAACTGCTTGGATTTTGAATTTTCAGGTACACCCAATAACATTGCCATTCTCTTTTTTATGTTTTCCTATACCGCACCAAAGGGCCAGCACTGCACGCTGGCCCTTTGGTGTTTTTATGTGTAGACTGCTGGGAATGAAACCTGGCAGAAAAGTGGAAGAAGCAATGCAGAGTGTGTTATACTGGAAAGGACAAATCGAGAACGGCTGCACAATATGAGCACTGCGATGAGATTTTGAAAGAAAAGACCGCACACCTCTTTATAACCCAAAAGCCCAAAGCGGCACGGTTCACTTAACCGGCAGCTTTGGGCTTTTGCTGTTTTATCAGAGAAAAAATTACGCGCTTACATCTTCAAACTGGCTGTTGTACAAATCGGCATAGAACCCGCCAGCGGCCAACAGGTCGTCGTGGGTGCCCTGCTCCACAATGTCACCATCCCGCATGACTAAAATCAGGTCGGCGTCCTTGATGGTGGAAAGCCGGTGGGCAATCACAAAGCTGGTGCGGCCGCGCATCAGGTTGTCCATGGCGGTCTGGATGCGCTGTTCGGTGCGGGTGTCCACACTGCTGGTGGCTTCGTCCAAAATCAAAATTTTGTTGTCCGCCAGAATGGCGCGGGCAATCGTCAGCAGCTGTTTCTGGCCCTGGCTCACGTTGGAAGCATCCTCGTTCAACTCCATCTGGTAGCCGCCGGGCAGCGTGCGGATAAAGTGGTCGGCACAGGCGGCCTTGGCGGCGGCGATGACTTCCTCATCGGTGGCATCCAGGCGGCCATAGCGGATGTTTTCCATAATGGTGCCCTGGAACAGCCAGGTATCCTGCAATACCATGCCAAAGCCTTCGCGCAGGGCGCTGCGGTCAAAGTCCTTTACGTTGTGGCCATCCAGCGTAATGGCGCCGGAGTTGACATCGTAAAAGCGCATCAGCAGCTTGACCATGGTGGTTTTGCCTGCGCCGGTGGGGCCGACAATGGCAACTTTCTGGCCGGGTTTTACATCGCAGCTGAAATCCCGGATAACAGTCTTTTCCGGCGTGTAGCCAAACTTGACATGGTCAAAGGTGACCTGGCCGTCAATGCAGGCGGGGTCTGCCCGGCGGGCGGGGTCAGCGTTCTGTTCTTCTTCCGGCTCACCCAAAAATTCAAACACGCGCTCCGAAGCCGCCGCCATACTTTGCAGCATGTTGCTGACCTGGGCCAGCTGCTGGATGGGCTGGGTGAAGTTGCGCACATACTGGATGAACGCCTGGATGTCACCAATGGTGATGATGCCGCGCGCGGCAAAAATGCTGCCGGAAACGGCCACTGCTACATAGCCCAGGTTGCCCACAAAAGTCATGATGGGCTGCATCAGGCCGGAAAGGAACTGGCTTTTCCAGGCGGATTCAAACAGGCGGTTGTTGGCTTCGTCAAAATCATTCAGAACGGCATCTTCGCGGTTGAACGCTTTGACCACATTGTGGCCGGAATATACTTCCTCCACCTGGCCGTTCACGGAGCCCAGAACTTTTTGCTGGGCGCGGAAATATTTCTGGCTGAACCTGACCACCAACAGCACCAGTGCCATCGAGACCGGCAGGATCAAAATGGCAATCAGCGTCATCGTGGGGCTGATGGTCAGCATCATGATGAGCACGCCGATCATGGTGGTAATGCTGGTGATCAGCTGGGTAATGCTCTGGTTCAGGCTCTGGCCCAGGGTGTCCACATCGTTGGTAATGCGGGAAAGTACCTCGCCCACGGTGCGCTTTTCAAAATAGGCAAGGGGCAGGCGGTTGATCTTTTCGCTGATCTGGCGGCGGAAGTCATAACACATCTTCTGCGAAAGCCCGCTCATGATCCAGCTCTGGCAGAAACTGAACGCAGCGGAAACCAGATACATGACCAGCAGGATCAGCAGGATTTTGCCGATATAGCCAAAGTCAATGCTGCCGGTGCCCCGCAGCTTGGCTACCCAGCCGGTGGCCAGGGCAGTGGTGGCTTTGGCCAGCACCTTGGGGCCTGCAATATTAAAAATCGTGGAAAGAACGGCAAAAACAATCACGGCAATCAGGCGGAACTTGTAGTGCCCCAGTTCTGCCAGCAGGCTGCGCATGGTGCCCTTAAAGTCTTTTGCCTTTTGGGTCGTCATTCGTCCGGGATGCGGCATCAGGCTTCCCCTCCTTTCAGGTCCAGCTCTTTGTTGCTCAGCTGGCTGCGGGCAATTTCCTGGTAAGCCGGGCAGCTTTCCATCAGCTGGGCGTGGGTGCCCTTGCCCACAATGCGGCCATCTTCCAGAACCAAAATCTGGTTGGCGTGCAGCACGGTGGAAATGCGCTGTGCCACAATAATCACGGTGGCGTCGCCGGTTTCGGCTTTCAGCGCGCGGCGCAGGGCAACATCAGTCTTGTAGTCCAGCGCGGAGAAGCTGTCATCAAACAGGTAGATCTTCGGGTGTTTGGCAATGGCGCGGGCGATGGAAAGCCGCTGCTTCTGCCCGCCGGAAACGTTGGTGCCGCCCTGGGCAATGGGGCTTTCGTACCCTTCCGGCTTGGCGGAGATGAACTCTTCCGCCTGGGCAATGCGGGCGGCGGTGCGCACATCGGCATCGGTGATATTCTCGCCGCCGAATTTCAGGTTGGAATCAATCGTGCCGCTGAACAGTACGCCCTTTTGCGGCACATAACCCAAAAGGCCGCGCAGGGTGCTCTGTGGCATCTGGCGCACATCCACGTCGTCTACCGTCACGCTGCCGCCGGTCACATCATAAAAACGGGTGATCAAATGCAGCAAACTGGTTTTGCCGCAGCCGGTGGAGCCGATAATGGCCGTGGTCTGGCCGGGTTTGGCGACAAAATCAATATCGTGCAGGGCGTCCTCGCTGGAGCCGGGGTAGGTAAAGTTGACATGATGGAACGCGACTTCGCCGTTCCAGTGGTGCTGATTGAGGTCAGCGGGGATGGCTTCCGGCACCGGGTCATGGATGGCCGGCTTGGTGGTCAGCACTTCGTCAATGCGGTCCGCGGCAACGCCGGCACGGGGCAGCATCACGGCAACCATCGTCAGCATCAGGAAGGACATCACGATCTGCATCGTGTAGGTGATAAAGGCGATCATGCTGCCCACCTGCATGGTGCCGGCATCAATCTGTTTGCCGCCGAACCAGACGATCAGCAGGGAAGTGCCGTTCATAATCAGGGTCATAAAGGGCATCATGGCGGCCATTACCCGGTTGGTGAACAGCTGGGTGCGCATCAGGTCGGTGTTGGCGGCGTCAAAGCGTGCTTCCTCGTGCTGTTCGCGGCTGAATGCGCGGATGGGCATAATGCCGGTCAAAATCTCGCGGGATACCAGGTTCAGCCGGTCCACCAGCTTTTGCATGATCCTGAACTTGGGCATGGCAAACTGCATCAATACCGTAATCAGCGCCAGCAGCAAAGCGACGGCCAGCACAATGATCCAGGTCAGGCTGGAACCCGCCTGCGCCACATGGATGATGCCGCCAATGCCAAGGATGGGGGCATACGCCACCATGCGCAGCAAAATTACGCAGGTCATCTGGATCTGCTGTACATCGTTGGTGGTGCGGGTGATGAGGGATGCGGTGGAAAACTTGTCCGTTTCAGAGGCAGAAAAGCTGACCACCCGGCGGAACACACCGCGGCGCAGATCCCGCGCAATGGCAGCCGCCACGCGGGAAGCAAGCAGCCCCACCAGAACCGCGGCGGCAACCATCAACAGGGTCAGCCCCAGCATCCGGCCGCCGGTCTGCATCAGGTAGTTCATCTGTACCGCATCGCTGATGCCAAGGGCCTGATATTCCAGCCCCACCAGCAGCACTGCCTGGGCTGAAAGCCCGCTCAGCTCACTTTCGCCGGCCTGACCCATGGCTGCGGCCAGCTGGGCTTGTACGGCATCCCGGCTGAAACCGGGCATCTGGGTCATGGCCGCAAACTGGGCGGTAACGGTATCCAGCGCGGCGGCATCCGGGGCGTTGCCCTCCCCGGCTGACTGAGCGGAAGCCAGATAGAGCACAATATCCGGGGTGGAAAATACCTCCGCCAGCGTATCCCGGTCCGCATCGGCCCGCAGCAGGCGGACCGTATAGGGGGATGCGAGCTTTTTCTGTAAGCTGGTAGCGGAGGAGAGTGCGTTGTCGGTGCCGCCCGGCTGGGTGTAAGCGGCTTCCACCGCGGCGGCGTCCGCATCCGTCATCAGCAGCTCCAGCACCTGCAGGGTGGAATCCCGCACTACTTCTGGCACAGCGTCCGCAATGCCGGACTGTTGGATGCCGGTATCCACAATTTTGCTGGTGTAGTCCGGCAGGGTCAAATCGCCGTATGCCTGCACCAACAGCAGGGCAATAATAACAAGGCAGGCCGCCCAGTGTTTGGCCAGATGTTTGAAAATTTTTGTCATGGCATCTTCTCCTTTTCGGCCAGCAGCTTTTCGTTCTGGCGCTCAATGGCCTGCAGCAGGGTTTCGGCATCCTTTGCAAACTGCTGGCAAAATTCTTCGCCCAGGTCATCCATAATGCCGGTGATGTAATCATTCAGTCGGCTTTCGCAGATCAGGCGGGATTCCTCCCCTTTTGGGGTGATGCGCACCAGAGTGCGGCGGCGGTCATTGGGATCGGTCTGGCGCTGGGCCAGGCCATCCTGCTCCAGTGTGCGCAGTCCGCGGGAAATCGCCGGCAGCGACTGCTTGAAAATCTCCGCCAGGTCCGAAACATACACGGCACCATCCTGGCCGCGCACCTCAATGGCGTGGTTCAGCCCTTCCAGAATGCCAAGATGCAGCTTGGGGGCGTTGGCAAGGCTTAAAGACGCCCCGCGGCGCACAGACTTTTTCAGCCGGTCAAGATAGCGCATCACGGCTTTGCTACGCTGGTCACCAATATGTCCCTCCATAAAGGTTCTCCTTTCTGTTGTTATATGTAAATAGTTGGCATATGTTAAGCATATGGAAACAGTATAGCCCCGCAGCCGAAAAAATGCAACGGCTGCGGGGCTGTGTTTTAAATTTGTTTACAAACTGCTTACCAGTCAAAGTCACCGGTAAACAGCTGCACCCAGTAGGGGTGGCCGTCCACCATGGTGTAGCCAACGCCGATGTAGTCAAAGTTTTCGCTCAGAATGTTGGCGCGGTGGCCGGAGCTGTTCATCCAGTCGTTCATCACGATCTCCGGGGTTCTCTGGCCCATGGCAATGTTTTCGCCGGCATAGCCATAGTCAATGCCCAGGTGCCACAAAATGGTAAAGCATTCAGAACCGTCGGGGCGGGTGTGGCTGTATCGCTGGGAAAGCTCCTTGGCGCGGGCTGCTGCGGCAACCATCAGGCCATCGTGCTTGAGCAGGGGCTGCAGCCCGCGGGAGGTGCGTTCCTGGTTGACCAGCTCGATCACGCGGTCTGCCATGGCTTCCTCGCTGGTCGTAATGCTGGCCTGCATCACGCCGGTATCAACATCAAAAAGGTACAGATTGCCGTCGATCGTCACAATGCCTTTGGCCATGGTGCCGTACACCTGGTCAAAGTAATAGGTGCCGTCATTGTTGGTATCCCAGCCTTTTACCATGTGGCCGTTGGCGTCATACCGCACCCACTTGCCGGTGCCGTCTGCGTTTTCGGCCCAGTCGCCGGCTTCGGATTCCTGGTATACATCCTTGCTGACGGCTTTAGCACCCTGCTGCACGTTATCCAGCCAGTACCAGGCATCGGAGGCCGGATCATAGATTTCTTTGCCGCGGTAGGCTGCATTATTGGGATCATAACCCTGGCGCTTGCCAGCCTCGTACCAGTAATCTTTGCCGTCCATGCTGTGCCACATCAGGTTGCAGCCAATGCCGGTGGTGGTATCAAAGCTGCAGGGCAGGCCGTCGATCGTTACATCACCCTTGGTCATGGCACCGGTGACAAGGTCAAAGTAATAGGTACCGTCATCGTTGGTATCCCACCCTTTGATCATATGGCCGTTGGCATCATACCGCACCCATTTGCCGCCGTTGGATTCCTGGTAAACATCCTTGCTGACGGCTTTTGCGCCGCCCTGGTTGGCGTCCAGCCAGTACCAGGCGTCGGAATCGGGGTCATAAATTTCCTTGCCGCGGCCAGTGGTGCCCTGCTTTACGCCGTTTTCGTACCAGTAGTCTTTTCCGTTCACGGTTTTCCAACCGGTATAGCCGCTGGCAGGGGTTGCGGTGGGTTTCACAGGGGTAGCGGTAGGTGTAGCAGTCGGCTTGACCGGCGTTGCAGTGGGGGTCGCGGTAGGTGTCGCGGTAGGTGTTGCGGTAGGCGCTGCAGTAGGCGTTGCGGTAGGCGTTGCGGTAGGTACAGCAGTCGGGGTTGCTGTGGGGACTGGGATATCCCTTGTCTTGATATACTGGCGCACATCCTGGTGGTATTCCTGCTGGCTTACGGCATAATAAATGCCATCCCACTGGGCCGCAATGCCGATGCTTTGGAGACTTTCCTTCTTTTTCTCGGTCACTTCATGGCTGGCCGGATCCAGTTCATATTGTTTGATCCAGCTGCTCTGCTCGCACGCTTGTTTGTCCGTGGCGACCAGCAGCGTTCCGTCCAGCGCAATACTGCCGGCAACCACACCCGAATCATCTTCAAGCGCCAGGTTGGAATCACAGTCGCCCAGGTCATCACGCCAGAAAAGGCGTTCGCCGGACGCATAGTACCAGTCGCCCCCGCACGGGAAGATTGCACTCTTTTTGTCTTTCCACCAGGTGTTTTCATAGGTATCGTCCGTTGCCAGGTTCACGATGTTCTGCGTGCCAAGGTTTTCAAGGTCAAAGGCAACGCTGTCATCGCCGTCATCGTTATGGTTGGTGTTCATCTCCTCTGTGGTACACAGCAGGTGTTTATGCATGCAATATCCCAGCTGATCCGAACCGTCCACAGGGTCATCCCAGGTGCAGTCCACCTGGTACCAGTTCCCGTCCAGCTCGACCATGTTCCACGCATGGCCGATATCTTTACTGGTTACCAGCACACCAGTGATACCCAGCTTGCGCAGGGTAAGGGCATACGTTTTGGCGTAACCGTCACAGACGGCAGTCCCTTCCAGCAGGGCGCCGCGCAGGTTGTGGTCGTCCTGCACATCATCACTAAGGTGTTCCCGGTCATAGGCAATGTTCTGCACCAGCCATTCATGCACATAGAACACCTTTTCCAGATCCGTCTGGCACAGGGTGTTGGCCTGGTCCACCAGCTGATCCAGCTTTACCTGCATGGCGGCAACATCCTGCGCCGTGCAGTATTCAAGGCCGATTGCCACCGCCAGCCCGGTATCTCTGCTATAATAGCAGGACAATTTGCTGATGGCCTCACCGCCTTCCACCCGCGCATTCAGGTCAGCCAGGGTGGAAAGCACCAGATCTTTATCCAAGTTCAGGTCTTTGATATTTACTTTCTCTGCTGTTTCCGTATGGTTCTTTACGGCATTGGCCACGCGTTCCACGATCGTCTGCGCTGCCTGAATGTTGTTGTCATCCTCCGCCAGCGTTGCCGGCTGCGCAGCCAGTGCTTCACGGGCAGCTATGATGTTTTCCAGCGTGCCTTCCACTTCCACCACGCTGCTGTCCACCGTTTCCGGGGTCTGGGCCCAAACCGGAAGCGCGGTGGTGCCCATCATGGCCGCCGCCAAAACAAGGGCCAAAATCCGTTTATCTTTTTTCATTTTTTCCTCCCTGGAATACAGCCAAAAAAACGTTTTTGCCGCTGTATATCCTAATTTTAAATTTTACACGAAATAGAGGAGAAATACAATGCCAGACGCACCAACATCCTGCACAGAAAAAGTTTTCAGACTTTACATTTTTTAATAAAAAGGCTATCTTTTCGCGTGCAAAGTGGTGTATAATGATACAAAATATGGGGGTGTGTGTCCATTTTGGCACACCCCGGAGGCAGCGTGGGCGGAACGGTGTATCCGGCACGTTTCCACTGCCCGAACAACCGCCACCTGCCCTTGCCCCCACCCGCAGCTGGTGGACAAAAGGAGGATGACTTTTTGATGGAACACAACATTCCCGAACTGGTTGCCCAGCTCACGCTGGAAGAAAAGGCCGGGCTTTGCTCCGGCGCGGATTTCTGGCACACCAAAACCGTGGAACGCCTGGGCATTCCCACCCTGATGGTCTCGGACGGCCCGCACGGCCTGCGCACCCAGGACCCGGAACGGGACGACCCCAACCACAGCCGCAAGGCGGTCTGCTTCCCCGCCGGGTGCTCCGCTGCCGCCAGCTTTGACCCCGACCTGGCCCGCCGGGAGGGTGCGGCCATCGGGCGGGAAGCCCGCGCGTTCGGCGTTGGCGTTGTGCTGGGGCCTGCCATAAACATCAAGCGCAGCCCGCTGTGCGGCCGCAACTTTGAATATTACTCCGAAGACCCGGTGCTGGCCGGGGAGCTGGCCGCCGGGTACATCAATGGCGTACAGAGCCAGGGGGTTGGTACCTCCATCAAGCATTTTGCCGCCAACAGCCAGGAGTACCGCCGCATGAGCGCATCGTCCGACATGACGGAGCGTACGCTGCGCGAAATTTACCTGCCTGCATTTGAAACCGCCGTCAAGAAATCCCAGCCCTGGACGGTGATGTGCAGCTACAACCGCGTGAACGATGTATTTGCCAGCGAAAACCGCATGCTGCTGACCGATATCCTGCGCACCGAGTGGAACTTTAAGGGCTTTGTGATGTCCGACTGGGGCGCTGTAGCTGACCGTGTAAAAGGTGTTGCGGCTGGGCTTGACCTGGAAATGCCCGGTTCCGGCGGTGTCAATGACGCCAAGATCGTGGCCGCCGTTAAAGCCGGCACCTTGAGCGAAGCCGCGCTGAACAAGGCTGTGATCCGCATTTTGAACATTGTGTTCCGCGCGGCGGACGAAGCTGCCGCCCCGGCCCCGGAGCTGGACCTGAAAGGCGACCACACCATCGCCGCAGAGCTGGCCAAGGAATGCGCCGTGCTTTTGCAGAACCGCGGTGTGCTGCCGCTGAAAAAGGGCAGCAAGGTAGTATACATCGGCGGCTTTGCCAAAACGCCGCGCTATCAGGGCGGCGGCTCCAGCCACATCAACACCATCAGGGTGGACAGCGCGCTGGAAATGGCCGAAAGCCATGGCCGCCGGGTGAGCTATGTGGAGGGCTTCCCC
>OIXR01001278.1_pt1 | contig 17984 bp, 17 predicted proteins | sample 1587831 | NCBI WGS metagenome assembly OIXR01 (sample SAMN03283263) | human gut metagenome | biome: human-associated habitat; material: feces | host: Homo sapiens | place: USA | collected 2013
CCTCACGGCCCCCAGCCGTGCGCGCTACCAAGCTACGCCATACCCCGCAACGCATATAACTATAACATAAACGAATTGTAAATGCAACCATTTTTTGAGGAGAAAGATGGTTGTATGGATGATAATAAAGAGTGTGATCCCTTGATACTTTCATAGGCTTCACACTCTTTACATGATATGATCAGGCTGTCTGTATTGTGTTACCTGGGTCAGGTAAAATACCTCTTCCCTGAAGTACAACGACAAGAGTTTCTGTTGTGTCCTGTAAATTTTTGATATCTTTTCGGATATTCCGTTCTGCAAGCTTAACATCCAGTGAAAGGTCGTCCAGGCGTTTTCTGTTGGTATCACATTTCAGATCGATCATTTCAAGTCTGTTTTCTACCCGGTTGAAGCGGGCATCTATTTCATCAAAACGAACATCCATAGTATCAAGACGAGCGTCGATACCGTCAAAACGAACATCCATAGCATCAAGACGAGCGTCGATACCGTCGAGACGAACATCCATAGCATCGAGACGAGCGTCAATACCGTCGAGACGAGTATCCACTGCATCCAGTCTGGCGTCGATACCATCTAATCGGTTATTTATATTGCCCAGCTGGACATTGATCGGGTTTATCATACCGGCTAATAATTCCAAATCTTTCTTCATCTGCCACAACCGTGAGATCCGGGAGTTTTTTGATATGATGATCTCTCTTCGCCCTGGAATGGAGAAGGACCGTGATGAGGTTATCAAACAGCTGATCGATATCCAGTACACAAGAAATGAGATGGATTTTCACCGTGGAACATTTCGTGTCCGGGGTGATGTGCTGGAGATCTTTCCGGCGAATTCTACAGACCGGGCAGTGCGTGTGGAATTTTTCGGAGATGAGATCGAGCGTATCACAGATATCGATGTGCTTACCGGAGAGATTAAAAGTGTGGAAAACCATGCAGCGATTTTCCCTGCATCTCATTACGTTGTGCCTCAGGAGCAGATCCGTCGTGCAGCAGATGCCATTTTGGAAGAGATGAAGCAGCAGGTGGAATACTTTAAAAGTGAGGATAAGCTGATCGAGGCTCAGAGAATTGCGGAGCGTACCAACTTTGATGTGGAAATGATGAAGGAAACGGGATTCTGCTCCGGGATCGAGAACTACTCCAGACACCTGACAGGGCTTGCACCGGGGCAGCCACCGTATACACTGATGGATTACTTCGGAGATGATTTTTTACTTATTATAGATGAGTCCCATAAGACAGTTCCCCAGGTTGGCGGTATGTATGCCGGTGATCAGAGCCGTAAACAGACACTGGTGGATTACGGCTTCCGACTTCCGTCTGCCAAGGATAACCGTCCATTGAGCTTTGATGAATTCGAGAACAAGCTTGACCAGGTAATGTTTGTATCTGCGACACCGGGAGAATATGAATATGACCATGAGCTTCTCCGCGCAGAGCAGATCATCCGTCCTACAGGGCTTCTTGATCCGAAGGTGGAGGTGCGTCCGATCGAAGGACAGATCGATGATCTTGTAGCAGAAGTAAATAAGGAAATTGAAAAGAAAAATAAAGTCCTGATCACGACCCTGACCAAACGTATGGCAGAGGACCTTACCGATTATATGAAGGATCTGGGAATCCGTGTCCGATACCTTCATTCAGACATTGACACTCTGGAACGTGCGGAAATCATCCGCGATATGCGCCTGGATGTGTTTGATGTGCTAGTCGGGATCAACCTTCTGCGAGAAGGACTGGATATTCCGGAGATCACGCTGGTAGCGATCCTGGATGCAGATAAAGAAGGCTTCCTTCGTTCGGAAACATCCCTGGTACAGACTATCGGCCGTGCTGCCCGGAACAGCGAAGGCCATGTGATCATGTATGCAGATAATATGACAGAATCCATGGAAAAAGCAATCTCGGAGACAGAAAGAAGGAGAGCGATACAGGAGGCTTACAACAGGGAGCATGGCATCACTCCAACCACGATCAAGAAGGCGGTCCGTGATCTGATCGCTGTTTCGAAGAAGGTGGCAGAGACAGAAGTGAAGCTTAAGAAGGATCCGGAATCCATGAACCGAAAAGAACTGACGAAGGTGATCGCTCAGGTAGAGAAGCAGATGCGTGCTGCGGCAGCAGACCTGAATTTCGAGCAGGCTGCTGAGCTGAGAGACAAGATGCTCGAATTAAAAAAGAATCTGGAAGAATTAACGGAATAGGCTGCGAAGCAGCTGACAGTACAACACCCCTGGCTGTAATATCCAGGGGTGTTGTCGGGTATGCTCGATCTGTTTTGGGGAAAAGCTTATTTTGTAGTTGAAAAGCCCAGGGAGCGCAGGGTGATGCCGGAGCCCTTGAGAAGATCAGTCCAATATGGAATAGCCATATCCAGAGTGTCGTTGGCAAGCTCGGAAGCATCTTTTTGTGTCAGAATCTGCCTTAGCTTGGAAGAACTAATCCTGGGAGCGGCCTCTGTAACACAGACTGTGCCAGGCAGAATTGCCGATTCTGCCGGAAGCATGGTCAGTACAAAGACTGTTATCAGAGATATCAGGATTTTTTTCCATTTTTTCATAGCGATCCCTCCTTCGAAAAAATATGATGGTTCTCTTTATTGATTGATTATAAGTAAAATTCCGGAGAAGGGCACTGGCATTTGTGCCAGTAACTTTGTTATAAAGAAGAGAAGAAGTTATGTATGCTGTTCCCGATAGGCGGAAGGTGTGATCCCCATTTTCTTTTTGAAGCTGGTGCTGAAATAATATTGATTGGCATAACCACATTTCAGGCTGATCTCCTTCAGACTCATAGTAGTCGTAGTCAGGTAACGGGCGGCTGCGGAAATTCGCTGAGATGTGATAAAGTCACTGAGACTGATTCCCTGATTTTTTTTGAAAAGAGCACTTAAATAAGCAGGGCTTACATTGGCAGAGGCAGCAATATCATTGAGGCAGAGCGTATTGTCAGTGTAGTGTTCGTTGATATAGGAAATCACCAGTTCGCAGAGCTTCTGGTGATAATCATTCATGGAGGAATCAAGCTTCCGACATAAAAGATGGCACAGATCCTTCAGCCATTGACATAGCTCTTCCGTATTATGAAACTCATTTATGTGGTTGTAAACATACAAAATTTTAGCTTCAAGGTCATGCGTATCCAGATTTAATTCATAGAAAAATTTCAGGATCCGGCCAAGAAGAGAATAAATCTGTATGAAAGCGAAATTCTTTGTGCGAAATTTCTGAGTGAGCCAGTCGGAAAAATTCTGAAACCAGAGATCTATGGCAGCGGTATCCTTTTTGCAGAGAAGCCGGATCAGTTCATCCTCCTTTGTATCTGAAAAATCTGCAACAGACAGATCGGAACCCAGAGCCTCTCTTCCGTCAAAGATATTCTGATGCGGGAAAAAGAATCTGTATTCCAGTGCATGTACGGCGCTTTTATAAGAATGGTTCAGGTTCCAAAAATCCTGGACAATTGTTCCAATACCTGCGTTGAGAGAAAGTCCCAGTGGCTGGCAGGCATCTGCGATTGAGGAAATAAGTCCGCTGGTAAGCTGGCGGAAGCTGTTGGACTGACAGCCGCTGTGTCCCAGAATGCACAGATAGCCATCCATATCCGGGAGAAGATACACAAAATCAAGAGAAGCGGTTTCCTCAGTTATCAGATCCTGAAGGTTGAAAAGCTCCATCTGAAACTTTTCAATCCCGTAAACAGCTTTTAGATCCGGAGCATTTTCAAGCTCCAGAATAACAACTGTATAAAAATCATAATTCAGCTCCAGGTTCAGATACTTAAGATAAGGCTTCAGTCGGTAGGCTGCTTCAGAAGACGGAAGGTGTGTGATCTCGCGGAAAAATTTTTCCGTAAGAAGAGGCCTGCTTTGTTTCAGAAGCTGGAGATTTTTCTGTTCCTTTTCCATCAGTGCAAAAGCGTTTTTTACCTTCTGGATAAGATAGGCATAATCCAGAGGCTTTTCGATATAATCCAGAGCACCGAGGAGCAGAGCGCGTCTTGCATATTCAAATTTATCATAGGCACTGATCAGGATGATCTTCACCATAGGATTGATCTCAAGAGCTTGACGGCTCATGGAAATGCCGTCAAGATCAGGCATTTCAATGTCAGAAATGATCAGATCTGCCGGTTCTTTTTTCATGGCTTCGATAGCAGAGGTTCCATTGTAGCAGACATGGATGATCTCTGCATTCAGTGTTTCCCAGTCTATGTTTTTTTCGATACCTTCTGCAGATAAGTAATTATCATCTACGATCATTATTTTTTTCATCGATATCTTCCTCCATCTGTTCGAATTCAATGGTGACGTATGTGCCGTTTCCGGGGTTGCTGCGGATCCTTACGGAACCGTTTCCGTATAATGGGTTGGAAATACGGGAACTTACGTTGGAAATTCCAAAATGCTTCTCATAATCAATAACATTATGCTCAATAGCATGGCGCAGCTGTGCAAGGGTTTCGGAGTCCATGCCGGCACCGTTGTCCTCAATGGAGATCACAACCGTATCATCGCCATAAAGAACATGGATCGAAATGAAAACAGCTGGTGTGCCCGAAGAAATCCCGTGCAGAATGGAATTTTCGAGAAATGGCTGAAGTGTAAACTTGCAGATCAGGAAATTTTCGATTCCATCTTCTGCTTCGATCTCCCAGTCCAGATTATCTTTATGACAGAGCTTTTCCATTTCCAGATAAAGCCGGGCAATTTCCAATTCATCTTTAATAGGAATAAGTTCCTTTGATTTACGCAGGGTAAGACGGTAAAAGGCAGTCAGATTTGCAATCATCTGATCAGCAATGTCAAGCTTTCCAAGGGACTGGCAGGTACGGATCGATCCCAGGATATTGTAAAGAAAATGCGGATTGATCTGTGACTGGAGCAGCTGGTATTTCAGACGTTCTTCGTTTACGGAAAGATTTACAATGGACTTCAGGTTTCCGGCTATTGTGTGCTGCATATCTTCAAAGGTGATGCCCAGTCTGTCAATCTCATCATACCTGGAAGGATCATCCGGGTGGGGAACAGTAACGATAGATAGATGTTCCGGGTCATATCCCAGCTGAAAGGCTTCCATTGCATAGGAAAGTGCAGTGATCTTCCGGGTAAGATTTTCGGAAAACAGGATAACGATGATAACAGTAAGGAGCAAGAAAATAAGGACAGTGATCAGTAAGGCACGGATCAGGATGTGCGTGTTGCCCTGAATATAGCTTTCCGGGATTTCGGTAACATGAAGCCAGCCATTGCTTAAGGTGCAGCAGTTATAATATTTGTCGCCGCTGTGAAAAGAAGAATCTGCATTTCCTTTGAGTTTCTGAAACTGTGCTTTGGAAATTCCGGATAAATTCAGTGAGGATGTATTTTTTGCTGCAATCTCTCCGTGATCTGTGAGAATGTAGCTGTATATGCGGGAATCCAAAGCAGCAGGCTGCAGATAAGTGGTAAGCTCTGAGGTGTCCAGAGCAATGCCGTAGGCGTATTCCAGAATACCGGTGGCCTGATTTTTCAGTGCCCGGACGCAGAGGATCACATCGGCAGATGATTTTTTTGTGGACAGTATTTTAGGCAGAGGCATATTGGAAACCGGTATCCAGACAGAGGAAAAGCCTGAACCGGAAACAATATTTTTATCCAGACCATATGCAGAAAGCTCATCTGTGGAAAAGAAGTACAGGCTTTCTTTTGAACCGAGCTGATCGGGCTGCAGAAAAACATATATATGGAAGAAATCGAATGTGGATTTATACAGCGAAATATTGTTTTTTACAGTGGTGAATTTTTTCAGTGCATCTACCTTATTAGAGGAAGGCTGATTTAGGGAGTACATTTGAAACTGTATGGTATCTGCTACATTTTCAACCTGACCGAGGCGGTCGTTCAGCTGAGAGACCAGCTGCTTGTCAGTCATTACGGCAGAATCGATGATACGATCTCTGGCAATGTTATAGGAAATGTGATAGCTGATGAAGGTCAGGGAAATCAGAGGTACCATAGTTGCGATCAGAAATGCGAGCAGGAGCTTATAGCGAAATGAGGAAAAAATGGGTGGGATACATTTGTGGAATTTCATAGTACATACTCTCCTTTATGTCGAAAACAAATTAATGAAACCGAATCCAGCTGTGAAAAAAAGCCGTTACAAATATAGATTATATAAAAGGATTATAAAAAATTAACAACAAAAATACAAGAGAACGAAAAATAATATAAAGAAATCATAAAATATTGTATTTAGAATGAGGGGGCTCTCTGGTATCCTTAAACCATCAAAAACAGGTGTGGACAAACACGAAAATGTCCAGAAAGGAAGAAAGATATGAAGAAAAAAGTAATGAGTGCAGTTTTGGCAGCAGCGATGGTTGTGGGTATGGCAGGTAACGTGGTTACTGTTTCCGCAGAGGAGAAATATGATCTTACCTTATACAGCATCGACACCACAGACCCGGATTTTGAGGACTGGCTTGCAAATGTGGAAGATGCCACGGGCCTGAACATTAATGTAATTGCGGCACCTACAGATACAGATACCCGTCAGCAGAAGATCACCACAATGCTTTCCACAGGAGATGCTTCCGTGGATGTCATTCAGATCAACGATGAGATGAGTGCGGCATTTAAAAATTCCGGATGGCTGGAAGGACTGAATGATACAGTAATGACAGATGATATCGCTGATCAGTTTGCCCAGGGATATGTAAAGAATATGATCACAGATAAGGACGGAAACATTATCGGTGTTCCAGGCTATACAGGATATTTTGCATTCTGGGTAAATCAGGAGATCATGGATGAGGTCGGAATCAAATCCATTGATACAAAAGAGGATTTCATGAAGTATATGAAGGCTGTTTCCAAGGACGGAAGATTCGGCTACGGCGGTTCCTGGGAGAAAACTTATGCATTTAACGAGCTTGCACAGTTTGTAAACATGTTCGGCGGCGATTATTTTGACTGGACCAAAGAGGAAAACAAGGAAGCAGTTCAGTTCCTCCACGATCTGGTTGCTGATAAAGAAACATCCATCGAGCAGATCGCTGATAAATATGAGCAGATGAATCCGAAGATCAATGACGGAAAATACGGATGCTGGTTCATGTGGGGCCTTGGAACAGATTATGCAAAGGCAGATATGCTTGGCGCAGATAAGATCCACATGGAAATGGTACCGGATTTCAGCGGCAAGGGAGAGCGTGCGATCTTTACAGATTCCTGGAGCTATGTTCTCAACAAAGCATCCAAGAATAAAGATGCAGCTGTGAAATTCCTCCAGTATATGGCTGATGAAGGCGGAATGGAAGCTTCCTATAAAGCATTTGACAGATATCCTGCAAGAAAGGATGTTGCAGAGAAGGTAGTTCCGGATTCTGACCCGGCAAAAGAAATGTACAGCAGATATGCAAATGAATGCAATGTACAGGGACGTCCGATGGTGGCACAGACAATGGAATTTATCAGCGATATGGGAACAATCTTCCAGTCCTGTATGAAAGACGAGATTACAGTTGATGAGTTCTGCAAGAAGGCTCAGGATGTGGTAGATATGTATAAGTAAAAGATATAAAAAAACAGCAATGTAAAGCAGAGGTAAAAGTCTGCTTTACATTGCTTGATGAACAGGGAGGAAAGTTCCATGACAATAAGCAAAAAAAATATGAAGTGGATACCATGGCTTTTGATCCTGCCGGTTGTACTGATTCGAGGTTTTACAACAGTATATCCCATTCTGATGACTGTGAAAAACAGCTTCTTTAATATCAGTATCCTTGCAGGTATCAATGAATTTATAGGCTTCAAGAATTACCTGAAGGTATTTTCTGATCCTAAAGTGCTCACATCGATCAGCTTTACGGCAATATTTGTGGTTGCTTCCATGATCTTTCATGTGATCCTCGGAGTTATCCTGGCACTGATCCTGAATATGAAATTCAAAGGCCGCCGTTTTCTGAGGACCATCGTGCTGATCCCGTGGGCTATGCCTGCAGTAGTAGCCGGTATGGCTGCAAAATGGGCATTTAACAATGATTATGGTCTGATCAATGATTTTATCCGCTGGTTTGTACCGGGTTACCAGAACAGCTGGCTGATCAATACAGGTACTGCAAGAGCAGCGGTAATTGCAATGGACCTGTGGAAGGACCTTCCGTTCTTTGCAATTCTTGTACTTTCCGGACTTCAGTTTATTTCCGGCGATATCTATGAGGCAGCAAAGGTAGACGGTGCAAACGGGATCCAGAGCTTTTTCCGGATCACACTTCCGCTGATCGCAAAAAATGTCCTGACTTTATGTATTCCGTTCACACTCTGGAGACTGACAACCTTCGATCTGGTTTATTCCATGACATCTGGAGGCCCTGGAGAGGATACTGCGCTGATCGCATACAGAATCACAACAGAAGCATTTACAAATCTAAACGTAGGATATGCTTCGGCGCTGGCTATGCTGCTGTTTGTTGTAATGGCGATCTTCAGCTGGCTGAATATACGTGTTATGAATAAGTTTGACAGTTAGGGGGAATTATCGTGAAGAATACAGGAAAATATAATGTTTATCATGGAGTGGTAGCCGTTGGAAGATGGGTTCTGTTTGCAGTTGTGGCTTTTCTGATCCTGTTCCCGGTTTACTGGATCTTTATTTCTTCGATCACACCGTCAGGAGAACTGTTTAAAACACCGATCGATTATCTTCCGGATCATCCCACACTGGAAAGCTATAAATTTCTGATACAGAATGTAGGACTGCTTTCAAAGATCGGAAATACAGTTCTGATCGTAGGCATTACACTTGTGATCAGTACCGTGCTGTGTGCAATGGCTGCCTATGGCTTCTCAAGATTTAACTCAAAGGGAGTTTCTGTTGCATTTGCGTTTGTTCTGGCTACCATGCTGATCCCTGAGGTTGTCACAGCCCGCCCGCTGTATGAGTTTATGCAGAAGGTAAAGCTGTATGATACATATCCGGGACTTATCCTTCTTTATATCAGTACCGTTATACCGTTTACGGTTCTGATCCTCAGAAACTTTGTCGGTGAGATCCCGATCTCACTGGAGGAGGCAGCTGCTATTGACGGCGCATCTTTTTCACAGAGACTGTTTACGATCGTTCTGCCGCTGATGAAGCCGGCAATCGCTACGGTTTGCATTATCAACTTTATTACCTGTCTGAATAACTTTTTCACACCGTTGTTTTATTCAAATGGTATTCAGGTACTTTCTGTTTCCATCGTACAGCTTCCGTTACGTGACAACATGTATGGAGTTCCGTGGGATCTGGTCAGCGCCATGGGATGGATCATCCTTCTTCCGATCATTATCTTTGTAGCTGTTTTTGAGAAACAGATCATGGATGGTATCATGGCAGGTGGAGTAAAAGCGTAAATATAATATTTTTAATTTCCAAAAGAGAGGAGAAAACAGATATGTATCAGGCATTTACAGGCGGACTGGGAGGGATCGCACTTGCAAAGCATGGAAAAAGCCGTGCGATCAACGCAGAAAATCCTCATGGAGAAAAAGGCAGAGGCGGTATGGCTGCAAGTCATCTGGGACCGTCCAGAAAAGGAAGCCCGTGTCTCAGGGATATTGAGCCGGGAACTGTGGTAACTCTGGCAGAAATGGAAGGACCGGGACAGATCAATCATATCTGGATCACCGTTGATAACAAGACTACAGAGGCAGATTGCTTTGTACTGAGAGATCTTGTAATCCGTATGTACTGGGATGACGAGGAAACTCCTTCCGTGGAAAGTCCTCTGGGTGATTTCTTCTGCTGCGGATTCGGAAGGGAATGTTTTGTAAATTCTGTTCCGGTGGCTGTTGTTCCAAACAGGGGCTTTAACTGCTATTTCCCGATGCCGTTTAAGAAGAAAGCAAAGATCACACTGGAAAACCAGCATGCAAATAAAATCCCGGCTTTCTTTTATCAGGTAGATTACTGTCTCTATGATGAGCTTCCGGACGATATTGCTTATTTCCATGCGCAGTGGAGAAGGGAACGGTTGACAGAAAAAACAAAAGATTATACAATTTTGGATGGAGTAAAAGGAAAAGGCCATTATATAGGAACCTACATGGCACTTACCACACTGGAACGTTACTGGTGGGGCGAGGGAGAAATGAAGTTTTATATTGACGGAGATGAGGAGTATCCGACCATCTGTGGAACAGGAACGGAAGATTACTTTGGTGGTTCCTGGAGCTTTGCCAAACAGGTGGATGGAAAAACCGTGGAACAGAATTATAACACGCCGTATCTGGGATATCCGTATTATTCTGCCCATGACGAGCTGATCCACAATTTTTATCATAATGATGACTGCCCGCCAATGAGAGGCTTTTACAGATGGCATTTACAGGATCCAATCTGCTTTGAAGAGGATCTTCGCGTTACGATTCAGCAGATAGGCGTCGGATACCGTGGCCTGTTTGAACGACAGGATGATGTGGCAAGTGTAGCGTACTGGTATCAGACACTTCCTCATGCACCGTTCCAGCCGTTGATGTCAAAAGAGGATAGATGGCCCAGATAAAAAGGGTGGTAGAGATTGAAAAAACAGGTATTTTGCGGGGTATTTGCCCTGGCTCTGGCAGTGACAGGATGTGGAGTCCAGAAGAAGGAGGCTGCATCTGATATTGTGCCGGAGAACAGACAGGAACTGACGATCCTTCATGTGGATGCAGGCACAGAAGGCTTTGATTCTTTTATCAGCCAGGCGGAAAAAGATCTTGGAATAAAGATCCATATTGAAAAATGTCCGGCCAATGCGGACAATCGCCAGGCCAAAATAGCAACTCTTCTGACATCAGGAGATGATTCTGTTGATCTGATCACAGTAAATGATGAGATGATATCCGAATTTAAACATAAGGGATTTCTTCTTCCGCTGGAAGATACGGTTATGACAGAGGAGACAGCGGCGAATTTTCTGCAGGAATACCTGAAAGAAATATGCATGTCAGACGGACATATTTTTTCGGTACCGTTCAGGATGGATATCATGGCATTCTGGGTGAACCAGGAATTGCTGGATCAGGCTGGTCTGGACAGACTCTCCTGTCTCAGTGATCTTGAGATCCTTCAGAAAAAGCTTCAGAATACGGGAAAATATGCATATGGGGATGCATGGGAGATTTCTTACATATATAATAGTATCAGCGAGTATGTCGATTTTTTCGGAGGAGATTATACAGACTGGACGGATCCGAAAACAAGAGAAGCGGCAGAATATATGAAGCGAATGCTGGATACAGGGATGATATCAGAGGAGAATCTGATCGACCAGCATGACCAGCTGAATGAAAAATTTATAAACGGCCAGTATGGATGTATGTTTATGTATACCGGTGTGTTGAGTACTTTTCAGAATGCAGGCGTGTATGGAAAAGATAAGATCCATATGGCACCATTTCCGGAATTTGACGAGAAGGTGACCAATATCGCAACCTGGCAGTATGTACTGAATAAAAATTCTGATCATAAAGAAGCAGCTCTGAAGTTCCTTCAGTATGTGTCCGGATATGAGGCCAGTAAAAATTACGGACAGCTGACAAAAATGTGTCCGGCAAGACTGGATGTGATCGAGGATAAGAATTTTGATCTGGATGGCATTGAAATGATCCGGCAATATCTGAAAGATTATAAGCTGAAGGCAAGACCACTGTGTGCCGATTCCATAGAAGCTGTTTCGTCCATGGGAACGGAATTTCAGAAATATGTGCTGGGACAGAAAACAGAAGCGGAATTTTTTGCCGGGGCACAGAACTGCATAGACCAGTATTACAAAAAAGCATCGTACTGATGCTTTTTTTGTTTTGAAAAAATAAGAACTTTTTTTCAAAACATATTGACAAATATTTTACATGGTGATATCTTAAAGACTGTAGATGTTAGCACTCCACTAAAATGAGTGCTAACAGATGTAAAAAAGAATCAACATCCGTCAGGAAAAACAAAAGGAAAGGAGATGGCTTCATGGAGGAGGTGTTGAGTGAGCGCAAACGAAAAATATTACAGGCAATCATCAAGACCTATTGGCAAATTCATTTACACATGCAACAGTAAAACCTATTTTTCTTTTCTGTTTGCTCATTAAAATCACCTCATTATTCTGAACTCATAAAACAATTTCTTAATCCAATAATTTTCCTGCCTCATAAGAACGTCTAATATAGTCTGGATTGCTGTAATATACACTGGAGTTATAATTAGATATTTCATCACTGATAAAAGAGCTGTAAACCTTTTTTATCGCTTCAACAACGTTCTGATATAAATAAACAACTTCTGATATCAATGTCTGGTATACGCGTCCTATTGATGTTACGGTTGGTACTTCATATCTGCATTCTGAAATATTATCATAGTTTCCCTTCGGTATCTCAAATTCCTCGATCCATTCGTCAGCCACCTGTTCGAAGGAAAGACAGTGATTAATGCCTGCTACTTTCAGCTGATGTGCCAGAGCCTTATCAGATATTCGAACTACAACATCTTTACTTTTATTATTCGTTTTTCTGGAAACGTACTCAATCATTGTGCACACATAAAATAAATCATCTTTATTCCATTGTATCGTCATTGACAGATTCACTCCTTTCATATTCCAGACATTCCAAAGCACGAATACTATGAAAGCTTATCTGATGCGTAGGATGTTTGAATTTTGCATACTCCCAGAACACACTTCGACTGATATTATGATTCAAGAAATCATTTACAAAATTCCAGATTGTATCATCTGCCATTGGACCTTCTACAATATCAAATTCATGCACTTTTCCCATCCGGCATTCCGCTATAAAGTCCAGCCATTCATCGCACATATTTTCAAATTTTTTTATGTTAAGTTTTTCATTTTCCACATAAGAGTATACATTAACAATTCCCTGACCATGTTTACGCCCTGCCCAGCGATAGGCCTGTTCATAACTTTTCGTGCAATAAAATCCCCATGAAAAATCTTTTGTATATCTGGTTTTTCTGATTTCAGGAAATTCAACGATCTGACCACTCCCATGATATAGTTCTACTTTACCATGCTCCATTTTACACCCTCCATACTTTGCAGTTCATACATCATTATCCATCACTAACATTCATCTTAAGCCATATTTTTTCATTTCATTAAGCATTTTCAATAGTATTTTTTTCACCTTTTAGAATTCTTATGAAAGCCTTATTTATTTTTCTGCGTAAACATATTCTGTAACATAAATTTCTTTAATTTCTTTAATTCTTCGCACTTATGCTGGTGAAGAGTGATGATGTGGTCAAGGTTTGCAAAATACTCGCCTACTTTTTCTTGTTCCGCCACTGATGGCATATAAAATTCTGTTTTCAAAAAATTATCATTATATAATCTTTTAATCGTACTGCCTTCGATTCCGGACCATTTGATAATGCCATATATGCACTTTAAAAAGGAGTTATCAACCCTCTCATCATGTTTAAACCATACAATATTAGAATCCTGAAAATAAGCTTCTTCTCCATCATATTCAACTGTTCTACCGATTGTTCCAGAAGCAGAAATCAACATGTCTCCAATCTTTGGATATTGAAATTTTTCTTTGTACTCTTCGAATAATTCTCTTGAAATGAAAGCATCTGGTTCAGCCCCAAAAGTTCCAATTTTATAAAATGGAATGTCTCCAACTGGTGATGTCTGCTCTTTGAAAATCCTTTTGCACATCGCCACAGAACCTAATTCTCCGAACTTACGCTGTTCCCACTCATCATCAAAGCCTCTAAATCTAATCGTTGGTTTTGCCATGCTATCTGCCCTCCATTTTTTCGATCAGATTGTTTAATGAAGACATTATTTTTTCATCTGGAGATGTCAGTTCCTTTAAAAGAGACATGAACTCTGTCTGTGTCTGCTGCAGTTCTTCATCTGTTTTTTTCATTTCGGATAACAGTTCATTCAGATCTATTTCTTCCTCTTTTTCAAAATTATCTACATAGCGGGGAATATTCAGGTTAAAATCGTTTTTCTCTATGTCGTCAAAGCTTGCAAGGAAGGATTCTTTTTCTACTATTTCACGTTTGCTGTACAGCTCCATAACCTCAGCAATATGCTGATCTGTCATCTCATTCTGTTTCTTTCCTTTGTTGAATTTCTTAGAAGCATCAATAAATAAAACATCCCTCTCCAATAAATCTCTTTGTTTTTTCAGCACGATAATACAGGTTGGAATGGACGTATTGTAAAACAAATTTGCCGGAAGTCCGATGACTGCATAGATATTTCCGGAACGAAGAAGTTTTTCCCTGATTTTTCCTTCTGCTGCCCCACGGAACAGTACGCCATGCGGCAATACAATTGCCATGGTTCCATTACCCTTCAGATGATACAGGCCATGGAGAAGGAAAGCATAATCTGCTTTTGATTTCGGTGCCAGTACTCCATAATCACTGAATCTTTCATCCTGCAAAAATCCGGCTGCTGCACTCCATTTAGCCGAATAAGGAGGATTCATAAGTACCATATTAAAATCTATTTCTTCTCCTGTTGGCCAGTCTTCATCCAGGGTATCTCCATTGCGGAGGTTCTGATTTTCCGGTGAGATTCCATGAAGGAACATATTCATTCTGGCGAGATTATAGGTAGATGTATTCAGCTCCTGGCCGTAATATTTAATATATTCCGGTTTCTCCGCATATTTTTTTGCATTCAGAAGAAGGGAACCGGATCCCATACAGGGATCATAAACAGACAGACCTCTTTTATCCTCCTGCCCTGCAATAGCAATTTGAGTCAGTATCTTGGATACTGCCTGGGGAGTATAGAATTCTCCTGCTTTCTTTCCTGTCTCTGATGCAAACTGTCCAATCAGATATTCATAAGCATTTCCAAGAATCTCCGCATCTGTGTTCAACAAGTCTGCTTTATCAATTTCTCTGATCAGACTGGCAATCGTATCACTCTGTTTCTGATCGCCCGCTCCCAGGCGGTTGGAATACAGATCAATATCCGCAAACAGATCCGCAAATATAGGATCACTCTGCTCGATATTGTTAAATGCTTTCTGTAACTGCTCACGGTTAAATACATTATTTCTGGCTGCATCTGCAAAGCAGGTATACGTAAGTTCCGGCTCAATGATATAATGGCATTCATCCTTCATTTCCTTTATCAGCTCATCGGCATCTTCACCCTGCAGCTCTTCCACATAAACGTCTAACGCCTCTTTTAATGATTCCGGTTTATCATCACAGATCATGTCATATACCTTGATCAAAAAAGAATCTGACAAATATTTATAAAAAACAATACCAAGCAAATAATTTTTATATTCATTGGCATCCATTTTGGATCGAAGTATATCCGCCCCACTCCACAATACACTGATCAGATCCTTACTGTTTTCCTGCTCCGCCATGTTATTTATCCTCCAGTTTTCGTAGTCCTCTTATAAAACAAGTATAACATACCTGGGTAAATTATGGCATATATTTCTATTCATTGCCATTCTTGAAAAAAAGAGAAGGGTTTACTGCCCCTTCTCAATAATCATATCTTCTGCTTCATGTCTATCTATATATTGGCGATAATCAATTTCATTCTTTAAAGCAATATATTTATCATAAATAACAGAAAATACACTTTCTTCTTTTTTATATATTTTTTCCAAATCATCTTTATCCAGAACTATAATATACCGCTTTTCACGCAAAGCAATTTTTTTAATTAAGCCTTGTGAATCGCTCCATTTATTTCTTCCTGTTATTCCCTCCCATGAGATCATAATTCCAAAATTTGTATTAGCAGCAGACATTAGTGAACTAAATTTACCTACATATGTTACATTTACTGGTCCATCATAATTCTTACATTCACATAAAAATGAGTCACCAAAACATGGAAAAGCGGCTTGAACCCCTGATAATCTCGCTCTCTCAGTCCAACGTATCAGCAAATCAATTTCATTCGTACTTGTTCTGCAATTTCTATATACATCTAATAAAGAACCTGCACTTTTTTGAAACAGTATCGTTGATAATTCTTCAAGCTTTTTACCTTTTTCCCCTTTGGATAATCCTCCTGTTGCAATATCAGCATATAATTTTTGATATGCTCTGAGCTCATCATCTGGCAACATTAATAAAGTAGATTTATAACGGCTAGAATCTCTTAGAAACTCAGCCAGTGTGTACCCCGACTGATTTAATAAGTTTTCTGCATCTCTGAATCTTTTCTCTTCTAAATCCAATTACAATACCTTATAAATAATTATCGCATGCTGAAGCGGATTTTCAATCTCAGAATCACAATGTACACAGTTAACAAACTCTGGGATCTCTAATACTGTTTTGAAAATGTTTCCAGTAAATCTCTGACATACTGGGCAATAAATCTGTAAATATTGTTCAACCAGCCCTTCATCAACACATACTTCCAAAATATCATAAATTTCCTTAATTGCAATTCCAAGCTCTCTATGAACTGCATCCGGATAAATCCATTCATTGGAATGATACTGACCCATATAGTTTAAGAATGCGTCAAAATCGATATTAAATTTCTTCTCCTTTAACAAAGGAACCACTGACTGAAAGATATTCAATTGCATCATTCATTCGCCCCATTCCTAAATCTTTACAACTTCCCGTAATATGCTGTAATAATGTGTATCTATTGTTGAAATAATCAAAAGTAATTTTTACAATATAGCTCTGTGTTTCTACTGGTTTTACCCATTTTACATATATGTATGGATAGCTTGCAGTTGCTTCTTTTTCATTGAGATATTGCAATAAAAGTTGTTTTACTTCATCCGCTTCACTAAACAGGTCTTCATTTTCATCAATCAGTTCCCTGATTTCTCCAATAAATGGCAATACATAATCACCATTTTCAGCAGCTGTTAATTCAGCAGAACCGCCTGATTTCATTTCCATCATTTGTTTATACATTCGTACTTCTGTATTCTGAATATTATTAATAATCCGAATAGTTTCTGTATGTTCACAAGCAAACAGTTTAAGACCCAACGTATCTTTTATCCATTCTACACAGTACATCACAATTTTAGAATATGCATCCTTGTCAACCTGTTCATTGTAACTATATCTCATTGAATCATATCGTATTTCTAATACATTTATCAATGGATCAATATAAATCACCACCGGATATCTGTAATTTATCTGCTCAAATGTCTCCGAATGTAAATACGCTTTTTGTAAGACAAATTTTATGAAATATTTTTTGTCCTCCCTGAAAGCTCTGGGAATTGCTTCACTTAATACTCTATCAATGACTAAATCCGGTTCGTATGTTTTACCGTCAAATATAGAAATCTGTTTTTCTTTTAATATATCCTCTATTGTTCTTTCCCCTGTTTCATAAAAAAATGGAACTGAATATTTATATAACTTTTTATACTCCATTTCTTCATAGAAACTTGAAAACGCTCTTGATGTCGCTGTCTTTGTAATAATTCCCTTAAAATCCTTTTTTGATTCAAAAAACAGTGTCTCGTCACTATCACTCAATTTTCTCTGTTCTTCAAATGTGATTTTATTATCCAATTCGAGCTTTTTGCATATAAAACGCTGAAAATTATTAGATCCACAAAGAAGAGTATTTTTATAAAATTCTAAAAATGTTGCTTCATCCATAGGTGTACGCATAAAATCACCTGCTTTCAATAGATATATATCATATTACTACAATCCAAGCTGAATTTCTATTATCTTTCTTATCCTTTACAAATAAATTATTTCAATCCTATTTGATGAATATAATTTCAGTCTAGCACAATATGGGCGAAATCACAAGAAGATTATTTCGACATTTTACCTCCCAACAGAGCGGCACAGCCTCCCCTCCTCAACACCCCCGAATCCCGCACCCTGTCAGAACATTCACGCCCACCACAACGCCGAACAGCGGCGTGGCCAGGAGGGGAAGAGCGCGAGAAGGGGAGACGGCCTTCGCTAACTCCGAGTGCTTCCCCTTCTCGCAAA
>OIXR01001280.1_pt1 | contig 17930 bp, 16 predicted proteins | sample 1587831 | NCBI WGS metagenome assembly OIXR01 (sample SAMN03283263) | human gut metagenome | biome: human-associated habitat; material: feces | host: Homo sapiens | place: USA | collected 2013
GGCATCTGCCGCACCTCGCTCGCCGTATCGGCACTTAGAATTATGCGGTATTGCCCTTGGAATCCACAAAGGATTCCTGCGGCTCTTTGCGAAATATCCGTCATTTTCTTTGTTTTCAGATACACCTTAGGCAGAAATAAAAGGAGCAATATTATCATGACACCGGAACTGAACTGGTTAAGTGACCCGACTGTGTTTGCTGTGAACCGGCTGGATGCCCATTCGGACCATGTATGCTACCGTACTGTGCAGGAAGCTGCGCAGCGCCACAGCAGCCTGCGCCAGCCGCTGGACGGCATGTGGCGCTTTGTATGGAGCAGCTGCCCGGCCCAGCGCCCGGCGGATTTCTGGCGCGAAGGAGCGGATCTTTCGGGCTTTGGTACCATCCGTGTGCCGGGCCATATGGAGACCCAGGGCTATGGTCAGCTGCAATACACCAACACGCTGTACCCGTGGGATGGACGCAGTGCGCTGCGGCCGCCGCAGGTGGATCTGAACGATGATCCCGTTGGCAGCTATGCGCGGGAATTTGATCTGGATGCCGGGCTGCGCGGGCAGCGGGTATGCATCAGCTTCCAGGGTGTGGAACAGGCCATGTACCTGTGGTGCAATGGCAAGTTTGTGGGCTATGCCGAGGACAGCTTTACCCCCTCGGAATTTGACCTGACGCCGTACATCAAAGAAACCGGCAACCGCATCTGCGTGGAAGTGTACAAGCGCAGCAGTGCAGCATGGATCGAGGACCAGGACTTTTTCCGCTTCTCCGGCATGTTCCGCCCGGTATACCTGTACGCCAAACCGGCGGTGCATCTGGCGGACATCTGGCTGAAAGCGGGCCTGAGCGAGGACAACACCACTGGTCTGCTGACCCCGGAGCTGAAGCTGGATGGAGAGACCGAAGGGGTCAGTGTGACTTTGCGCCTGACCGACCCGGAGGGCTATGCCCTGTATGAAGGCCCTGTGACGGGGGACACGATTGAGTTGGAGGGGATTCAGCCGTGGAGCCACAAGACCCCGGTGCTGTACCATGCAGAGCTGACGCTGAAAGATGCACAGGGCACCGTGCAGGAAGTGGTGCCCTATGACATCGGTTTCCGCCGCTTTGAGATGAAGGACGGCATCATGTGCCTGAATGGGGAGCGTGTGGTGTTCAACGGTGTAAACCGCCACGAATGGAACCCCGAAAAGGGCCGCGCTATTGATGCGGATGATATGAACGCCGCCATGGCCGTGCTGAAAGCCAACAACATCAACGCCGTGCGCACCTGCCATTACCCGGACCAGAGCCTGTGGTATGATCTGTGCGACAAAAACGGCATTTACATGATCGATGAAACCAACCTGGAAAGCCACGGCAGCTGGCAGAAGCTGGGCGCGATCGAACCCAGCTGGAATGTGCCGGGCAGCCTGCCGGAATGGAAAGACTGTGTGGTGGACCGTGCCCGCAGCATGCTGGAGCGCGACAAAAACCACGCCGCTGTGCTGATCTGGTCCTGCGGCAACGAAAGCTATGCGGGCGAGGATATTCTGGCCATGACGCAGTTTTCCACGCCAAGGACCCCAGCCGTCTGGTGCATTATGAAGGTGTGGTGCATAACCGCGCGTTTGCGGCCATTACCGATATGGAAAGCCGGATGTACGCCAAGCCGTGGGAAATCCGGGAATATCTGGAATCCAAGCCGGAAAAGCCGTTCATCCTGTGCGAATACATGCACGATATGGGCAACTCTCTGGGCGGAATGGAAAGCTATGTGAAGCTGGCGGAAGAATACCCGCAGTACCAGGGCGGCTTTATCTGGGACTATATGGACCAGGCCATCTGGCATACGGACGTCATGGGCCGCAAGGTACTAGGCTATGGCGGCGATTTTGGCGAGCGGACGACGGATTATAACTTCAGCGGCAACGGCATTGTATACGCCGATGGCGCAGAGAAGCCCGCCATGCAGGATGTGCGTTACTGGTACGCCAGCCCGGCGGACCGTGCGGCGCAGGATGCCGTCAACGCTGCTGCGGCAGCACAGGCAGACCGTACGCTGGCCGAAGCCTGGCAGAGCCGCCGCGCCTACCCCCTGGTGGTGACCCAGGGCGACGGCAACCTGGGCGTAAAGGGCAAAAACTTTGAGATGCTTTTCTCCATTGCGGGGGCTGGCCCGGCATCGCTGAAGGTGAACGGCACCGAATGGCTGTGGCGCGCACCGCGCCCGGCGTTCTGGCGGGCCTCCACCGACAATGACCGCGGATGCGGCTTCCCGCTGCGCGCGGCGGCCTGGATGGCGGCGGATGTGTTTGTAACATATAACGGCATGAAGGTGCTGGAAGCAGGTCCCGACTGCGTAAAGGTGCAGTTCCAGTTTGGCATCCCCACTGTGCCGGGGGCCAGCGCAGAGCTGGTCTACACTGTGGAAGCACAGGGCGCATTGCGGGTGGATGCCGTTTACCACGGCGTAGCCGGTGCGCCGGAGCTGCCCTGTTTTGGTGTGAAATTTGAAACCTTTGGCCCGGTGACCCGCACGGTGTGGACCGGGCTTTCCGGCGAAACCTACCCGGACCGCTATAAGGGCGGTGTGTTCGGCTGCCATGAGGAAACCCCGCATGTGGAGCCACATCTGGTTCCGCAGGACTGCGGCATGCACATGCAGACGCGGCAGGCCATGCTGGAACAGCGGGATGCCTGCGGCCACACGACTGCCGCGCTGACCTTGCAGCAGGTGGATGCACCATTTGCGTTCAGCGCGCTGCCCAACACGGCGCAGGAGATCGAGGCGGCGCAGCACATTACGGAGCTGCCCGCGACCGGCCGAACCAGTGTGATGGTGCTGGGCGCAGTGCGCGGCGTTGGCGGCATTGACAGCTGGGGCACCGATGTGGAAGAGCCTTACCATGTTTCTGGCGAGGAAGACCACAGTGTAAGTTTCCGCATTGTGCTGTAAACGTGGAAGTTAGAGATTAGAAGAAACGGACAGCCGGGGCGATTGGCCCCGGCTGTTTTTTGGTGGGATGGACAGGCAGAAAAAAGTGTTTGCAAGGCGGGGAAGTTTAATCCCCAAAGTGTTGTGGGGATTATAGGTTGGCGGGCGCACAATGTGCCCCTTCCTATGAGAGAATAGGGCACACGAAGCGGGGCGGATACATTGTGCGGCGTTTGGCACCCCGCAGAGCAGGGGGAGAAAGTGAAAGGATTGTAAATTGTGCGCCAAAACAGCACAAAGCGGAAAAAAGCGTGGACAGGCACCGGCTGTTTGTGATATACTTAAAAAATACAAAATAGTTACAAAGTGGGCTGGTGCGCGGCATGTGCCGGCCTATGTGGAGGTGCATGGTTACGGAAGCCATTCGGAGCCGTATGGTGTGGGTCATCACAGGGGTACTGGCGCTGCTGGTGCTGCTGGCGCTGCCTGCAAAAGCGGAAAGTGCGGACTATGAAACAACGCTGGACCGCTTGGGCCGCCTGCAAGCGCTGGCGGAACAGTATATTGAAGAAAAGAACAGCGGCGATGACCCCATTGACCTGACTTTGAGCTTTACCCGTGTGGGGGATTATAACACGACCATCTGGCAGCTGACGGCGGGCACCCGCGATGGCGAATTTGAAAAGTACGCCACCGATGCAGACCCGGACCTGTGGGATTTGCAGGGGATGAACACCGTGGAACTGCCCAACGGGCAGGGCATTGATTTCGGCCACCTGCTGGCGGCCATGAACCTGGTATACCGCGGCATGCCCATTACCGGCAGCTGGGGCGGCGACTGCATGCAGCTGGCGCAGGTGTATGCCGGGCAGGCCAGCGATGCAGACGGCTATGCCAGCCTGATGCAGCAGACCTTTGCCATTGAGGATGACGGCAGTGCTTCCAAATTTGGCGACCAGGACCTGCGCGCTGACCTGGACTCCGTTGTGGCAGGGTCCGAGCTGAAAAGCGGCAGCAACGTTGCCGATGTGCTGCGGAACTATTACACCAACCTGACGGATTACGACCGCTGCTACCAGTTTATTGCCATGAGCTTTGGCAGCATGAACACCAGCGACAGCGAAGCGTTCCGCAACAAGGTGTACAGCACCATGACGGCGGATGCCGGCATGCAGCTGCTGCTGTATATGAACGGCATGTGGTCCAGCAGCGGCTGGCAGGTGGATGCCGATGCAGAACCCGCCCTGCGCGGTGCCTGCAATGAACTGGCTGATTACCTGAGCCGCGCTGTGAACGGCGAAAAGGTCAAAAGTGCATCCAGCACCCTGATGCACACGATGGCTGGGCAGGCCCTTGTGGATGCCCTGAATGCACTGGGAGATGGGGAAGCAGCTTCCGCTGCACAGAGCGCACTGGAAGCGGATTCCGGCGCTACAATATCGACCAGCAGCGGGGACGCTGTGGATGATGCCCTGAACACCGCAACCGAAAAGCTGAAAACGGATTTTAACGCCCAGGCCTTTGAGCTGGGGCTGCTGGTATTGGGTGCTGCCGCCCTGCTGGGCATGGTGGTGTGCATTGCCATGCTGATCAGCCACCGCAGCAAACGCAATCGCTGAGCCGGGCAAACGAAAGAAAAAGGAATGGGGCGCTGCCGGGTGAAACGGCAGCGCCCCATTTTATGTGGAAAGAAAGTAAAAAGTGAATGGCGGAAATCAAAGTTCGCGGTAGGTGACCTGTTCCATCAGCTGTTGGATGGTTTCCAGGCTGGCAGCCTGAGTACCGGTGCACATTACGCTGGCGGCACCGGCGGCAGTGGAAAGGCGCAGCGTTTCTTCCAGCGTCAGGCCGCGCTCTTCGGCAACAGCCAGGGCGGCGATGACGGCATCCCCGGCACCAACGGTATCCTTGACGGGAACACGCAAGCCGGGCACAAAGATGGTCTGCTCCGGCAGAACATGCAGCATACCGCGGCTGCCCATCGAGACGATGACCTTTTGCACGCCGGTCTGCAACAGCTCACGGGCGGCGGCGGTCAGCTCCTGCTGGCTGTCCAGCGCGCGGCCCATCAGGTGGGAAAGCTCCTCGCTGTTGGGCTTGATGAGGAACGGCTTTGCCTTAACGCCCTCCACCATGCCGGCACCGTCAGAGTCCAGAATGACCTTGGCACCTTTTTCACGGCAGGCATCGCCCCACACGCGGTAGGTGTCGGCAGGAGCATTCACCGGCAAGCTGCCGGCCAGCACCACGATATCGTCGTGGCGCAGCAGCTTCAGCAGGTGGTCCAGCAGGCTTTGCAGGGTGGCCGGGTCCACGGGAACACCGGGTTCGTTGATCTCGGTGCTGGTGTGGGCGATGGGATCCACCACTTTCAGATTGATGCGGGTGTTGCCCTCAACGGGCAAAAAGTCACAGGTCATGTTCAGGCCGGACAGAGCTTCGGAGATCATCTGCCCGGTGCTGCCACCCAGAATACCAAGGGCGCGGCTGGTGCTGCCCAGTGCGGCAACCACCTTGGAGACATTGATGCCTTTACCGCCCGGATCGGTGCGGATGGAAGTAATGCGGTTTACGCCGTCCGTGGTAAAGGAAGGAATTTCAACGGTTTTATCCAGTGCCGGGTTCAGGGTGACAGTATAGATCATGAAAATGAGCCTCCTTATGGGGAGAAATGTCAGAATAAGGGCAGTGGCAAAGGCAATCGATAATTGTCAATCTTTTATCATTATACGCTGAATTGTGAAATATCGCAAGTAAAAGCGCGAAAATCAGAATAATCTTAACAAACTGTTTACACGGAGGAGAACAACATGGCACAGGGAATGGAACTATTGGATAACGGCACCAAGGTGTTTACCGGGCCGGGGGCAGCCTTTGGTACGGACGCCTTGCTGCTGGCCCGGTTTGCCATGCCGCGCCGCAAAGAAACAGCGCTGGACCTGTGCAGCGGGTGCGGAATCGTAGCGCTGGCCTGGCACGATGCCGGGCACCGCGGCCCATGCACAGCGGTGGAGCTGGATGCCGATGCTTCGGCCCTGTGCCGCCGTGCTGTGCAGGAAACGCCGGGTGCAGAGCATATTACCGCGCTTTGCACCGACCTGCGGACGTTCTGCAAAAGCGGACCGGAACAGGGAAAATATGACTTCGCCGCCTGCAACCCGCCCTATTTTACCGGCGGATATGTCAGCCCGGATGCCCGCCGCGCCACGGCCCGGCATGACGGCAGCTGCACGATGCAGGATGTTGCCGCCTGTGCGGCCCGTGCCCTGCACGATGGCGGCAAGCTGGCCCTATGCCACCGCCCGGAACAGATGGCGGCGGTGTTTGCCGCGCTCTGCGCCGTTGGGCTGGAGCCCAAGCGGGTGGCTCTGGTGCGCAAGGATGAACACAGCAAACCCTGGCTGTTTTTGGTGGAAGCCCAGAAAGGAAGAAAGCCGGGAATCCGGTGGGAGGAGGACGTTTTAACGGGAAATGGGGTTAGGTACGGGAGATGATAGTTAGGGCAATACCGCATAATTCTAAGTGCCGATACGGCGAGCGAGGTGCCGCAACTGCCGGAGCGGTGCTTAAGCCGCAAGGCGGGAATTGTGCGGTGTTGCCCTAAGTTCTAAATGGATAGATATAAAAAACCGCCCGTCACACAAAATGTGACGGGCGGTTGAGTTTTAGGGGTTAGGTATCAGGATCAGCCGAACATGTTGATCAGGATGCCGGCGGCGACAGCGGAACCGATAACACCGGCAACGTTGGGACCCATGGCGTGCATGAGCAGGTAGTTGCGGGGGTTGTATTCCTGGCCGACTTTCTGGGAAACACGGGCGGCCATGGGAACAGCGGAAACACCGGCGGAGCCGATCAGCGGGTTAATCTTGCCGTGGGTGACAAAGCACATGACCTTGCCCAGCAGAACGCCGCCTGCGGTGCCGACACCGAAAGCAACAATGCCCAGAACAATGATCTCAACGGTCTGGATGTTCAGGAAGGTTGCGGCATTGGTGGTGCAGCCAACGCTGAAGCCCAGGAAGATGGTGATGATGTTCATCAGTTCGTTGCCGGCGGTCTTTTTGATACGCTCAACAACGCCGCATTCCTTCATCAGGTTGCCCAGCATCAGGCAGCCAACCAGGATGGCGGCATCGGGCAGGGTGAGGGAAACGATGATGGTAACAATGATCGGGAAGAGGATCTTCTCAGTCTTGGAAACCTTGCGCGGGCTTTCCATCACGATTTGACGCTCTTTTTCGGTGGTCAGAACTTTCATGATGGGCGGCTGGATAACAGGCACCAGCGCCATGTAGCAGTACGCGGCAACCGCGATGGAGCCCAGCAGGTGCGGGGCCAGCTTGGTGGTGACGTAGATAGCGGTGGGGCCGTCCGCACCGCCGATGATGCCGATAGCACCGGCCTCCTGGTTCGTAAAGCCCAAGATCTTAGCGCCGACGAAGGTGAAGAAGATGCCCAGCTGTGCGGCAGCGCCCAGCAGCAGGCTGGACGGACGTGCAATCAGCGGTTCAAAGTCGGTCATGGTACCGATGCCAAGGAAAATCAGCGGGGGATAGATACCCAGCTTGACGCCTAAGTAAATATAGTCCGCCATACCGCCGGATGTACCCAGCAGCTCCCAGTTGATGTGCTGCGTTTCGTTGATGAAGATGTCCATATGGAAGATGCCGTCCAGCGGCAGGTTGGTCATCAGCATGCCGAAGCCGATGGGCAGCAGCAGCAAAGGCTCAAACTGGTGGACAATGGCCAGGTACAGCAGCACGCAGGCCACGCCGATCATGACGGCATACTTCCAGCCGCCCTCAGCAAAGAAGATCTGCGCCCAACCGGAGTTGGCAAAGATCTCAGCGATGTTGGTAAAAATTGCTCCCATTGTTTCGTCCCCTTTCCATCACATAAACGGCGTGGTGTTCTGGGTAACGCCGGCGTCGCCCCAGGTGCCGCGGCGGGAACCAGTAGCCGTCTTTTTCTGAACGCGGTGAATGCCGCGGATGGTCAGGTTTTCACCCAGAGAGGCAACGGCTGCAGCAATGGCAGCAACGATCTCGCCGGGGATGGAGCCGTCAGCAGCGGGTGCTGCGGGGGCGGCAGGAGCAGCCTTGGCGATGTTCTGTGCGGCCGGTGCAGCGGGCGCTGCAGGGGCGGCAGGTGCCTTGGGGGCGGCTTTGGTGCCATTCTTTTTGTTCTTGATGGCGTCAAAAATCTTGCCTTCCACAGTGATAATGAGGCAAAGCGCAACCAGCATGGCGAACACCAGCGTGATGCTGGTCAGAACCACAGTGCCGTCAGCGGCCTCAAGGGCGAGCAGAGCGATAGAATTGCTCATTGGGCAATATCCTCCTTTAGCTTGCGGTGCACAGCACCGTTGATTTTCCCCCGTACACGGTACAAAAACCGGGCCGGGCAAATTTTACCCAAGTATGGTTTTATTATAACACAGCGGCTCAATTTTTGGTAGCGGGTTTTGAAAAAATGTGACAAAAATATTGTGAAACCGTGTCTTTACGATGAAAAATGTAAATTTGCGCGCAAAGCACCATGCAGAATAAAGTTGACAGCCGGGCAGAAAATGCAGGTTGCACAAACGAGCGGAAGAACAAAACGGGGAACGCTGTGCAAATTGCACATTTTGACAAAAAATGAAAAGTTTTGCTTGACGGCGGGGCTTGCCGGGGTTACAATGTGGGCAAATCAAAACCACGGCAATGGCGCCGGGCAGGTACATCCTGCCCGGCGCTTTTGTTATTTAAGCATCTGGCTTAATGCAGCTTAATGCGGCAAGAAAAAATAGAGGAAGCGCCGTGGTTTGATCTTGAGAGGAGTGGTTTGAATATGTACAACTCATCAACCGTCATCTGGGTGCTGGTTGCGGCATTCCTGGTGTACTTTATGCAAGCAGGCTTTGCTTTGTGCGAAGCTGGCCTGACCCGTGCAAAGAACACCGGCAACATCCTGATGAAAAACATGATGGACTTCTGCATCGGCACACCGTGCTTCTGGCTGGTCGGCTTCGGCATCATGTTTGCAGGTTCCGGCCCGCTCATCGGCGGCTTTGCCCCCTTTATGAGCGGCGACTACAGCGCCATCCTGCCGGAGGGCGTGCCCCTTTGGGTTTATGCCGTGTTCCAGACCGTGTTCTGTGCAACGGCAGCAACCATTGTTTCCGGCTCCATGGCAGAGCGTACCAAGTTCAGCGCTTACTGCTGCTACTCGGCCGCTATCAGCCTGATCGTTTACCCCATCTCCGGCCACTGGATCTGGGGCGGCGGCTGGCTGGCACAGCTGGGCTTCCATGATTTTGCCGGTTCCACCGCCGTTCACTTTGTTGGCGGCGTTACCGCCTGCCTGGGCGCCTGGATGCTTGGCCCCCGTATTGGTAAGTACGGCAAGTACGGCAAGGCCCGCGCAATCCCCGGCCACAACCTGACCGCCATGGCCTTGGGCGTGTTTATCCTGTGGTTCTGCTGGTTTGGGTTCAACGGTGGCTCCACCGTGGCAATGGCAAGCGATGACGCCATGGTTTCCGCTGGTCTGGTCTGCTTCAATACCAACCTGGCCGCTGCGCTGGCTACCGTTGCCGCGTTGATCACCAGCTGGGTGCGTTACGGCAAACCCGATGTCTCCCTTACCTTTAACGGTGCTCTGGCCGGTCTGGTTGCCATTACCGCAGGCTGCGATATGGTTGATCCGTTCGGCGCTGCCATCATCGGCATCGTTGCCGGTGTGCTCTGCATCTTCTCCGTTGAATTTTTTGATAACGTTGTCAAGATTGATGACCCTGTCGGTGCTGTTTCCGTGCACTGCATGAACGGCATGTGGGGCACCATTGCAACCGGCCTGTTCTCCACCAGTGAGGGCCTGCTGTACGGCCATGGCTTCCGTTTCTTTGGCGTTCAGGTTTTGGGCGTTATCTGCGTGGCTGCTTGGGTGCTGGTTTCCATGACTGTCATCTTTACCATCATCAAAAAGACCATCGGCCTGCGTGTGACCGAAAAAGAAGAAATCGACGGCCTGGATATCCACGAGCACGGCCTGACTTCCGCTTACTCCGGCTTCTCCATCTCTGACCCGACTTACGCTGAGATGAGCGTGAACGAGAACACCGACCTGGGTGAAGACGACATCACCAAGGCCAGCGAGGCCAAGATCAACGCTGCCGTCAAGGTCGTCAAGGAAGAACCCCTGCCCGCTGATTTGGATTCCGGCATGCACAAGGTCGTTATGATCGTGCAGCTGGCCAAGTTTGAAGCACTGAAAGCTGCCATGAACGCCGTTGGCGTGACCGGCATGACGGTGACCCAGGTTATGGGCTGCGGCCTGCAGAAAGGCAGCGGCGAGAAATACCGTGGTGCTGAGGTTGACGCAACCCTGATTCCCAAGGTCAAGGTTGAAGTTGTTGTCAGCAAGATCCCGGTAGACAAGATCATCGACACCGCCACCAAGGTGCTGTACACCGGCCATATCGGTGATGGCAAGATCTTTGTTTACAATGTGGCCAAGGTGGTCAAGGTCCGCACCGGCGAAGTAAACTACGCCGCTTTGCAGGACGTTGAGTAATTTTCCTACCTTATATATAGCAGCTTGCAAGCGCTGCTGGTATAAGTGGGAAAAGCAATTTTAACAACCTCCAACATACTCTCTCCAATACAATACAACAAAATCCGGCACCCTGACTTTTGCGGCCAGGGTGCCGGATTCTTTATGCCTTATTTGCGGTTCGGGCAGTTCAGCTGGTGCGCTTTGAAAAACAGAGCACCGTTGCCGCGCTTGCTGGTAAAGATAGCCCCCACGATCAGCATACCCAGCCCAATGCCCAGGCAGGCACCCTGGATGGCCTGCAGCACGGGCGAACCGGAAAAATCAAAGTGGTTCATGACCAGATAGATCAGGACTGTGGCGACCGAGGTCAGGTACATATAGTGGAAACGGCGGGTCACTTTTTCCATCACGTCATTGCTGTAGTCCGCAACCTTGCGGGCGGTTTCTTCGGTGGCGCTTTTTGTTTCGGGGGTGTTCATAGCATCAGGCTTCCTTTCTCCGTCTAACAGTTCACGCAGCTCCACGCCGTAAAAATCGGCAAGCTGGATGAGGGTGGGGAGGTCGGGCAGGTTGACACCGTTTTCCCAGCGGGAAACACTGCGGTTGGTCACGCACATGATTTCAGCCAGGTTTTCCTGGGTGAGCTGGCGCTCCTGGCGGAGCTGCTTCAAGAAAGTGCCGATTTTCTGTTGATCCATTGGATTCATCCTCCCTATAGCTGTATGATACCACAGCCGAAGCAAAAAACACCACGACACAGTGCGGGAACCGGGGCAAAAATGGCCGGACACGGGGCGTCATGTTGGGTAGAGTATAGCATAAATGGGGGAAAGATTGAAGTTAGGAGGGAAAACAGTTAGGAGTTAGGAAGTAGGAGTTGAATGGGGCGGGGCGAGTGGCAAATAAAAGAGCCCGGCGTGGGGCCGGGCGGGATTAGACGTTGAGTTTGACGGTGTGCTTATAGACGAAGGCAGCGGCGAGGGCACTGAGAAGCTCGGTGACCCAAAAAGCGTGCCACACGCCGACAGGTCCGAACAGGCGGCAGAGAATCCACGCAGCGGGGATCATGATGATGATGTAGCGGCACAGCGAGATGATGAGGGACTGGGTGCCCTTGCCCAGTGCTTCCAGCGAGCCGGAGGCCGTGACCGAGAGGGTGGATACCAGGAAGCCCGCGCTGATGATGCGCAAAGCAACCTGACCGGCGGCGATGGTATCGGCGTTGGTGGTGAACATGCCGATCAAAGCGGGGCTGCCCACCAGGCAGATGATGGTGCCGGCGGCCATGATGGCGGCGTTCATACCCATGGCAAGGTTGTAAATCTTTTTCACGCGGCCATGCTCCCCGGCACCGTAATTATAGCTGATGAGGGGGCGCATGCCCTGCACAATGCCGCCCGCGGGCAGGTACAGGAAGGTTTGCAGCTTATAATAAATACCCAGAATGACCACATACCCCTGCGAGTAAGCGGCCAGCAGAGAGTTGAGGAAAGAAACCAACACCGAGGGCAGCGCCAGGTTGAGAATGGCGGGAACGCCGATGGAGTAAAGCTTGGCATCCAACCGCCAGTCCGGCTTGATGCAGCTGAGCCGCAGCTGCACGGGAAAACGGTGGGTGCAGTAAATAATAAGGTAGACGCTTAAGGTGACGCACTGTCCGATGCCGGTTGCCAGCGCCGCGCCGGAGATACCCAGCATGGGAAAAGGCCCAAGGCCGAAGATGAGCACGGGGTCCAGAATGATGTTGGTGATGGAACCGCACAGCAGGGCGGCCATCGTTTCGTTCATGCGGCCAACGGCCTGGAACAGCTTTTCAAAGCAAAGTTCCGCCATGATGACCGGGGCAAAGAAGAACGCAATACTGGAATACCGCACGCCGAGGGCAATGACGGCTTCATCGCCAGTGAAAAGCCGCAGAAAGCCGGGCATCATGGCGATGCAGACAACGGCAGCAATCAGGCCGTGCAGGATGGAAAAGACCAGGCCGTGGGTGGCGGCGGTATCGGCACGGCAGCGGTCCCCAGCGCCGGAATACAGCGCGATCAGGGCGTTGATGCCGACGCCGAAGCCAATGGCAATGGCGTTGATCATGTTCTGCACCGGGTACACCAGCGAAAGCGCCGTCATGGCCTGCTCACTGATCTGGGCAACAAAAAAACTGTCTACAATGTTGTACAGCGCGTTCACTGTCATGGAAAGCACCATGGGCAGCGTCATGGAAACCAGCAGCGGGAAAATAGGCCGCTCTTTCATAAAAGTATCGTTCACGGGGAAAGTATAGCTCCTTTTTAGTTGGAATGCAGTGGAAATGGAGGGCAAAAACGGCACAAAAAAACCACACAACCACGCGTTAGCGCGGTTGTGTGGCGAAAAGTAGCAGTGCTGTAAAAATCCACACCGGGTTTTAGTAGGTATAGAATAGCATACACGGTGCGGGGTGTCAAGAGGCGCGGCGGAATGTTTTTGCGCCAAGGACTTTGCAGGCGGGCGGGGGCGTGGTATAATCAAAATGTTCCAACATTATTATATTATAGGAGTGAAAAGCGATGAGCAACACCGCACTGCATACCGATAAAGCCCCCGCCGCCATTGGCCCGTATTCCCAGGGCATCCAGGCAGGCAACACCATTTACGTTTCCGGCCAGATCCCCATTGACCCGGCTACCGGCGAATTTGCCGGGCAGGACATCAAGACCCAGACGCGCCAGAGCCTGACCAATATTTCCAACATTCTGGCCGCTGCAGGCGCAAGCATGGCTGATGTGGTAAAAACCACGGTGCTGCTGAACGATATTGCAGACTTTGCCGCCATGAACGAGGTGTACGCTGAGTTCTTTACCGAGCCGTACCCCGCCCGCGCCGCTTTCCAGGCGGCAGGCATCCCCAAAGGTGCACTGGTAGAGATCGAGTGTGTGGCCGTGAAGGGCTGATAACGAACCCGAAGCGACAAAATGCGCCCCTGCGAAAAAAACTGTGGGGAAATTTACGCTTTTGTATTGACAACAGCGTTTGTGCTGTGGTATAGTATTTGAGGTAAAAAAAGCAGCGTCCGGCAGTGTGCCGTCGTTCACCTTGCGGGCCAAGGGGCTCCGGGTCATACAAAGATCACGCAATGATTGCGTGCCAACTTCGTATTCAGGCGGCTGCTTTTAGGGGCAGCCGCTTTTTCATTTCAATCTTTCAAGACTTGTAACGGAGGTGTATTCCAATCGCGAGCAACAGCAATTCCAAGGAACTGGAAATCAATGAGCAGATCCGTGATAAGGAAGTCCGCCTGATTGGCGCGGACGGCCAGCAGAAGGGCGTTATGAGCCCCCGCGATGCGCTGAAAATGGCGCAGGCGCTGGATCTGGACCTGGTCAAGGTGGCTCCCCAGGCCAAGCCCCCTGTCTGCAAAATTCTCGATTACGGCAAGTACCGTTTTGAGATGCAGAAAAAGGAAAAGGAAGCCAAGAAAAACCAGAAAGTGATCGAGCTGAAGGAGATCCGCCTTTCGCTCAACATTGATACCAACGACTTTAACACCAAGGTCAACCAGGCCGCAAAGTTCTTGCAGCAGGGCCACAAGGTAAAGGTTTCCATCCGGTTCCGCGGCCGCGAAATGGCGCACACCAGTCTGGGTATTGATGTGGAGCAGCGCTTTGCACAGGCGCTGGAAGGCAAGGCTGTGGTTGATAAGCAGCCTAAGCTGGAAGGCCGCAGCATGATGATGTTCCTGTCCCCCAGCCCGACCAAGTAAATACTCTATCTTACGGAGGAAAAGAAAATGGCTAAAATGAAACTTAAGACCTGCTCCGGTGCCAAAAAGCGCTTTAAGATGACTGCTTCCGGCAAGATCAAGCGCAACGCTTCCAAGCGCCGTCACATCCTGACCAAGAAGACCACCAAGCTCACCCGCGGCCTGCGTATGCCCAAGTACGTTGACAAGACCAACGAGGCTACTGTCCGCAAGATGATGCCCTACGGCGGCTGATTCGGCTGAATCATTTTCTGACTTGACTTAATGTGACTGTGTAAAAGGAGATATTACCATGGCTCGTATTAAAGGCGCAACCATGACGCATAAGCGTCGCACCAAAACTTTGAAGCTGGCTAAGGGCTACTACGGCTCCAAGAGCAAGCATTTCCGTATGGCCAAACAGGCTGTGATGAAGTCTGGCAACTATGCTTTCGTTGGTCGTAAGCAGAAGAAGCGCCAGTTCCGCAACCTGTGGATCACCCGCATCAACAACGCTGTTCGTGCCCAGGGCATGAACTACTCCACCTTCATGAACGGCCTGAAGAAGTCCGGCATCGAGCTGAACCGCAAGATGCTGAGCGAGATGGCCATCCACGATCCCGCCAGCTTCAACGCTCTGGTCGAGACCGCCAAGAAGGCGCTGTAAGAATCAGCTTTTTCAAAGACGCATGCGCCGCGCGCGCGTGCGTCATTTTGTTTATATGGAGATCATACGGGGGTGCCAGATGGAAACCATCACCAGCCGCGAAAACGCCAAAATCAAATATGCCTGCCGCCTGCGGGAAGAAGAAAAGCTCCGCACGGCGGATGGCCTGTTTTTTGCTGAGGGCCCCAAGCTCTGTCTGGAGCTGGCCCGCGGCTGTACCCTGCAAACCCTGTATGCCACCGAGAAGGCTCTGGCCCATACCCCAGAACTGGAAGCCTTTGCGGGCAAAACTGTGCTGGTAACAGAGCCGGTGGCACAAAAGCTTTCCGGAACCAAAACCAGCCAGGATGTGTTCGGCGTGTTTGAACACCCCGGCTGGCAGGCGGCAGATATTTTAGCAAAGGGACGCCGTATTCTGGCACTGGAAGCGGTGCAGGACCCCGGCAATGTGGGCACCCTGCTGCGCAGCGCGGCGGCCTTTGGCTTTGACGGTGTGTTGCTCTCCAAGGGGTGCGCGGCACCCTTTGCCCCCAAAACACTGCGGGCATCCATGGGGGCAGCCGGGCGGCTGCCGGTGGCCCCGGTGCAGGATCTGCCGCAGGCATTGCAGCAGCTGCGCGCACGCGGCGTGGTCTGCCTGGCTGCGGCGCTCTACCATTCCCGCCCGCTGGACGAAGCCCCGCAGAGCTACCCGGACGGCCTGTGCGCTGTGATCGGCAGCGAGGGACAGGGCTTGACGGACGCTGCCGTGCAGGCCTGCGATATGGCGGTGCGCATCCCGATGACGGACCTGGTGGAAAGCCTGAACGCCGGGGTTGCAGGCAGCGTCTTGCTTTGGCACTTCAGAGGTGTATAATAAGGTATGGACAGCACACTGTATTGGCTGTGGCTGGCCGAAGCGCTTGGGTCCGGCTGCCGCTTGGCGAGCAGACTTCTGGAAGAATACCCGGACCCGGCCGAACTGTATGGCCAGGTAAAAGCGGGCTGGAACCCGCCGGAATACCTGAGCGCAAGAGCCCGCGAATTTATGCAGGTGGTGGCCCCGGCCCAGATGGCGGGGCTGAAAAAGCGCTGCGATGATTTGAATATTTTTATCCTGACACCGGACAGCGCCGATTACCCCCAGCGGCTGCGGGACCTGCCCGACCTGCCGTTGGTGCTGTACGGCACCGGAAACCCTGCCTGCCTGAACGGGCGGCGGTATGTGGGCATGGTGGGCACCCGCCGCCCCACAAAGTATGGGCTTTCCGCCTGCCGGGATCTTTCGCTGACAATGGCGGAGCGGGGCGTGGTGATCGTAAGCGGGCTGGCCGAAGGGCTGGACGGCGCAGGCCACCGCGCGGCGGTGAAAGCCGGGCAGCAGACCGTTGCTTTTTTGGGCACGGCCATCAACAAGACCTTCCCAGCGGTGAACGTGACCCTGCGCACAGAGCTGGAAGCTCTGGGAGGTGCCGTGCTGAGCGAATACCCGCCGGATTATACGGGCAAAATGACAGGGACCTTTTTGGCCCGCAACCGGCTGATTGCCGGTTTAAGCGAGGCCCTCTGCGTGGTGGAAGCCCGCACCCGCAGCGGAACGCTGAACACGGTGAGCCATGCCGAAGAGTACGGCAGGCCGGTGTTTGCGGTACCCGGCAGCATTTACAGCCCCACCAGCGAGGGCACCAATGAGCTGCTGCGCACCGGCCGCGCCCGCGCCCTGTGCACGGCGGATGATGTGCTGGATACCCTGCACATTGCACCCGGCGGCACCGAGCTGGTGCAGGAGGGGGTTATGCTGGATGAGCTGACCCCCAACGCCCGCACCGTGCTGGCAGAACTGGGCCCTAAAGCGCAGACGGCAGATGACTTGGCTGCCGCAACGGGGCTTGCCGTGCAGGCTGTTCTGGCGGCGCTCATGGAGCTGGAATTTGCCGGCGCCGCCGTGGATAACGGCGGGGGCCGGTATACCGCGGCATAAGGGCAAGCGGCCCCAGCCGCAGCGGGCGGATATGGCCCGCATGTATGGTGACATTACGGAAAGTATCCGATTAAGATAGAACTTATACGCCAATTTGGGAGAAACAGATATGGCAAAGCAAACTGAACTGGAGCTGACTGCCCAGCAGGCAGCGCAGCCGGAAGAAACCCCGGCAAAAAGAACTGCCGCAAAAAAGACTGCAGCGAAAAAACCGGCAGCAAAAAAAGCAACCACAAAAAAGACAACGACCAAAACCAAGGCAGCTAAGGCAGAGGACGGCGAAACCGCAGCCGAAAAACCTGCCGCAAAGCGCACCACCAAAAAGACCGAAGCAAAGCCCGGCACCAAGCTGGTGATCGTGGAATCCCCGGCCAAGGCAAAGACTATTGGCAAATACCTGGGCCGCGGCTATACCGTAACGGCCAGCATGGGCCATATCCGGGACCTGCCCGCCAGCACGCTGGGCATTGATGTGGAACATGGCTATACCCCTAAGTATATTACCATCAAAGGCAAGACCGCGCTGGTCAAGGACCTGAAAGCCGAAGCGAAAAAAGCACAGACCGTCTATCTGGCAACCGACCCGGACCGTGAAGGCGAGGCAATCAGCTGGCATCTGGCCAATGTGCTGGGGCTGGACCCCACCGCCCCCAACCGCGTGACCTTTGACGAGATCACCAAAAAGGGCGTGCAGGAGGGTATGGCCCACCCGCGCACCATTGATATGGATCTGTTCAACGCCCAGCAGGCCCGGCGCGCGCTGGATCGCCTGGTGGGTTATAAGCTCAGCCCGTTTTTGTGGCATAAGGTGCGCCGCGGGCTTTCGGCTGGCCGCGTGCAGAGCGTGGCGGTGCGCATTATCCGCGACCGCGAGATCGAAATTGAAAACTTTAAGCCCGAAGAATACTGGAACATTGACGCCAACCTGAAGCCCCGCCAGAGCGGCTGTGCGTTCAACGCACGGCTGACAGCCCAGGCGGACGGCACCAAGCTGGTGGTGAAAAATAAAAAACAGGCGGATGCCATTCTGGCCGCGTTGGACGGCAAACCCTACACCGTGACCCGTGTGGATAAGGGCCAGCGCCGCCGCCAGCCGCAGCCACCGTTCATCACCTCCACCCTGCAGCAGGA
>OIXR01001288.1_pt1 | contig 17848 bp, 16 predicted proteins | sample 1587831 | NCBI WGS metagenome assembly OIXR01 (sample SAMN03283263) | human gut metagenome | biome: human-associated habitat; material: feces | host: Homo sapiens | place: USA | collected 2013
CGATGCCGTGGGTCATCATGTTCATGGCGCCGATGCGCAGCATGGTGCGGTCCATATCGTAGCCGAAGAACATATGGTTCATGTAATGGTCTTTTTTCTGATGGTCAAAGAAGATTTCTTCCTTGCGGCGCTCTTTCAGGTACTCGCCCGCTGCGACGAGGAAGCCGGACGTGCCGCAGGCGGGGTCGCAGATGATTTCGTCCGCCTTGGGGTCCATCAGCTCGACCATCATTTTGATGATATGGCGCGGTGTGCGGAACTGACCGTTCAGACCGGACTGTGCGATTTTGGAGAGCAGATATTCATAGGTGTCACCGCGCACATCCACCGCCTGCGACTCATTCATCAGGCGGTAGATTTCGTCCAGCGCGTCCACCACTTTGGACAGCAGCAGCGGCGTGGGCAGCTTGAAAATGGCGTCGTCCATGTATTTGGAGTAGGCACTGTTCTTGTCGCCGTGCAGATTTTTGATGAACGGGAACACCCATTCCTGCATGGTGGCGTACATTTTCTGCGCCGGAAAGTCGTGGAACACGCTCCATTTGAGCTGCTGACCGTCGATGGTGCGCTCGCCGAGCTGCACCTCGTCCGCAAAAATGCTCTGGTACGGCAGACCCAGCATGGCGGCTTCCTTGGCGCGCAGGTTGTCGGAATCGTCCAAGTCGTGAATGAACATTAAATAAGTGATTTGTTCAATGACATCCAGCGGATTTACAAGACCGCCCGCCGCAAAAATATCCCAAAGGCTGTCGATTTTGTTTTTAAGTTCTCCAGTAATCATGTTAGTTTTCTCCGTTCCAAATGTAAGATGTGTAGCGGCCACCGCCGATTTTTGTGATGTGCTTGTTGTTTAGCAAGTCTGCCAGCGCCCGCTGGACGGTGATTTGGCTGATGTCCGGGCACTGTTTTAGGATTTCGCTTTTGGTGATTTCGCCTTGATGTGATTTGATGATTTCCCGTACACGGTCAGGCTTGGACATCCCTTTGGCGGTTAGCTGTGTGGCAATCTCGTCAAAGCTTTTGTATGCTGTGACAAGAGTGTTCAGCAGGTAGGCGGTAAAAGGTGCGTAGTCATTTGTGCCGGCAGCCCAGTTATGGGAACTGCGTTGCAGCGCTGCATCATAGGATGCTTTTGTGTTAAGAAGAATCGCGTCTATACTGCTGTATTGCTCCACTTCATAGCCGGAACGGTACAGGAGCAGTGCCAGCAGCAGGCGGCTCATTCGTTCGGTGCCGTTATCGAAGGGGGCGATGTTCAGAAAGTTCACCATGAACATCGGAATCAAAAGCAGCGGGTCAAGGACTGGGTCTTGCAGGGCTTGTTCAAAGGCATTGCATAGGGAAGCAAGGCTTTCAGCGCATGGTTCGCCGGCGGTATCTTTATAATTGCCACCCACAGTTTTACCGCTGAATTTGTACAAATCCCGATGCAACTGTAAAATAGTGGATGGTGCTGGTGGCAGGAAGTCATAATTGGCACTTATGGAGGTTAGCACATCCCGATAACCCGCCACTTTTTTCTCATCATCGGTTTGCGGATTGGTTTTATTCAGGATGAGTTTTTTCAGCCGATCCTCGGCAACGGTGATGCCTTCCATGCGATTCGATGAGGCAACAGTTTGCAGTGCCGCGGTCTCCTTAATTTCGGATAAGGCGGCAGCATCTGTTTCAAGGAGTCTGTTCAGGCGACCTTTGTATTCATGGAGCTGCGTCAGACGGAACACAATCTCTGCTGTCAGCAGCTGAGAATATACTGCTTTGAAGTTAAATGTTTTCATTGTAGAACCTTTGTTTTTATTTACATCAAATTTATTAAAATGATGTAAATATATTGTATTCTGTTATTGTAAAAAAGTCAATAGAAAGTACATCTTTTTGTAAAATATGATGAAGTTAAATATTCGATTTGGTATATATGACAAAAGCGCCCTATCAAAAGAAGCCAATCCACTTCTTTTGATAGGGCGCTTTTACGATAAAATATGCTCTCGTCAAAAATCTGTTTCGACATCATGCAGGATACTATTCCGCGTGAAAGTCTCCGCTTCTGCTTTTAGCGAGAACATAGTTTTGTACCAACCGCTTTCATTTTCCTGCTTTGTCGTTGGAGTTATGCCGCGCATATCAGCCAGTACAGCCATCATCACGCTGGTTTCATGGCGATATTGTTTGTCTTTATCTGCGATAAATTGATGATAGTCCGGGCGTTTCAGCATTTTTCTGTATAGGCGCGGGTCTCGCTCAGCAACAGCAAACTCGTATTCCTGCCCATAATAGCCGAATTTCAATAGTGCGTAGTCGGATTCTATTAGTGCAGCTAGTTTTTCTTGTTCTGCGGTCAATTTACTGTCCATTTATTGTTACTCCTGTATGCAGAAACGATTTTAAGTTGAGGTATCTTCTTCACGGCTGGTATCGGACCAAATCCCAAGTTCTTCGGTGTCATGCAGAAACCTTGACTGCTGATTGTACCACTTTATTTCTTCAGCAAGTGTCACACCAGTATCAGGTTGAATTTCGTCTGCGTTCATGGCAACGGGAGCTTCTTCGTCTGAACCGAATAGCGGCTGTTCCATAAATTTCTTGATTAAGTGCAATGCATATCTGGCGGGCTCGGCTTGTAGTGTATTGGGCAAACGGATAGAAGTTGTACCGTTTTCTTCGATAATTTCTATGCCGTGGTAACTGGAGTGCATTTCGTAGATGATGGCGAGCAGCCCCTCGATTGTATCCACATCCAACGGACGCAGCATAGCAGGCGCTACGTCAAGCGCCAATGCGATTTTGTTTAACTGATCTTCCTTGGGATGGCGCGTACCATATTCGTACTGTTGAAGAAGCGTTGAGGTAATGCCGGAGCGCTTAGAAAGTTGAGATTGCGAGATTCCCTTTTTCAAACGCAGACGTTTAATGCGTCTCCCAGTTGTATCCATAAAGAACCTCCCACAGAAAATAAGTTGCAATAAAAAGTAAAAATATATATTGACAAGCAAAACGCTTGTGGTATAATGAGCTTGCAGACATCACAAGCGTTTTGAATGTGGTGCTGATGAACCTTGAAAACTGAATATACCAAATCTTCAAGCCTTACAAATGATCGTGTTCCTGTGCTGTGCACAAGTACCACAAACAATTTGTTTTATAAATTATACCGCAGGAGGGATAGTTATGGCAAGATATGCAAAGCAAAAAACACCGCAAGCTGTGCGAAATCCGTTTGAACCGATGCTGAAAACTGTGGAACAAATGGCAGTTGTTTCCGGCATCGGAGAAAATCGACTGCGCCAGTTAATGGACAACGGCGAGTTGGAGTTCATCCAGAACGGCAACCGTCGCCTGATTTCCGAACAGGCGATTTGGGATTATTACAACCGTGCCAAGACCCCAGCAAGGTCTGTAAGTGGTGGGTGCTGATATGGCGATCCGCGAGAGAAAAGTCAAAAACAAGCGAAACAGCCAAGGAATTTTAACAGGCAGATCGGGCATCGTCTACGATGTCAATGTGAAAGTCTACGAGAACGGCAGGCAGAAAAGCATTGCTAAACGTGGCTTTGCAACGCGCAGGGAAGCAGAATTGTATGAGGCACAGATCAAGCTGGAGTTACAGACTGGCAGCGCCGCTATGGTCGGCTACGGACCGGAAAGCAAGCAAAAGCTAAAAGAGTATCTGCCCAAGTGGTACGAAAGCTACCACCATAACCTTGCAAAAAGTACGCGATACAGCTATTGGAGCGGCATAAACATACATCTAATTCCCATGCTGGGCGAAGTATCTCTGAACAAACTGACACCCCAAATGATTGACGATATGATTGCGCAACTGCGTGAGAAGGAACTGGCGGAGAATTCAGTGCGTTATTGCCATCGGATTTTAAGCTCTGCGCTGTCCTCGGCGGTAAAGTATGGCTACATTTCAAACAACCCAGCCAAGAACATTATGACACGGTTTAGTAAGAACGCTGGGCGCAAATATGACAAATACACCGTGGAACAGGTGCAGCAGCTTTTGGCGTTTGTACATGGTAATGTACTTGAGACCGTGGTACTGCTCGCTGTTCTGTTTGGGCTGCGACTCAGCGAAGCGCTGGGGTTACGCTGGCGTGATGTTGATTTGACGCACAGGCAAATTACCTTGCGAGGCCAAATTCCCTGTGACCTGCCGAAAGATGCTAAAATTGTGCCGCACTTGGAACCATTGAAAGACCGTGACGAAGGCGAAACACGTTCATTTCCCATTACAGAAGAAGCACTGCCAATCTTTTTACGGCTTAGACAGGAACAAGCCGACCAGCGGCGGTTGTGCAAGCTCGGCGGGGTCAAGTATTACGATAATGATCTTGTTGTGTGCAAGCCGGACGGTTCGCCATACTTACAAAAGCGTATTTCGGTCAAGTTTAACGGATTTATGCGTAGCACTGGGATGCCGAAAATCCGATTTCACGATCTACGCGGCACAGCGGGCACCAATATGTACAATTTGACAGGTGATTTTTATGCAGTTAGCCAAATTCTCGGACATTCAGTGGACGATTTTTCCCAGCAAATGGGCGTAAATCTGAAAATCAACACCGTCACGACCCGCTATGTACAAGTACAGGAGCAGCGCAAACTCAGTGTGCTGACGGCATACCACCAAGCGGTATTCGCAACACCGAAAAACGCTGCTGTTGGAGATAACTCTTTATAAGTTATTATCCCTTCTCGCAGGAAATCATGAACTGTGGGCAACAATTCGGGCAACAAATGTCTTTTTGCAGCAGATTATTGTTGCAAGTCAATTATGGTCAACAAGATTTCCTGAATAGATTCATAACGTCACATTTAGAGGAAACAGACAAAAATATCCGCCGTAAAATCTTTCGATTTTACGACGGATATGGCGCAGATGGTGGGAGTCGAACCCACGCGACAGTCTCCTGTCCTAAAGCATTTCGAGTGCTCCCTCTTACGACCTCTTGAGTACATCTGCATATTTAATTTTGTTGCGCGGAACTTCCCGCAGGGTGTGATTTCGAGTCAAGTACATCAAGGTATTCGTCTTATATCTCTTTATTCCGCTTTGCGTTGAAACGTCTGCTTTCTGTTCTTACGCTTGTTTTTGATATTTTGACTTATTTCGTTTTATATGTTGCCCGTGGCTGTTTGGGCAACATTTGGGCAACAATCGTTTTTCGGGCAACACTTTTTGGCACAACACAGGGAAAATTGAAAATTTGTACAGAATTTGAAGATTTGGCTATATTTCAGTCCAAATCTTTTTTCTTTGTATGGAGATTTTACCGTGAAAAACACAAATTCTGCTGCTGAAAGCGGTGCTTTTGTCCGTAAAACGCGCGGATACTCTGTTGTGCAGAACGAGGCACTGTTCAACGATAGCTTATCCATGAGCGCTAAAGGGTTGTATGCCTTGATTGCTGCCCGCATTGATTATACCGCAGTACCGCTGACAAAGCAATGGCTGATGAACCACTGCACCGAGGGCGAACGCGCCTTTAATCGTGCATGGGATATGTTGAAAAATAATGGCTATTTGGTTGCGCACGTTCGTCCGGCAAATCGTGGACGATTCTGCTATGAGTATGAACTGCGCGATTCCAATAACGGTTGGAACGGTGTGTATTTAATCTATTACGATGCACAGGGAAACATCAGTAACACCAATCTGACGAAAGCCAACCATACCCTACAAAATGTACCTACTGGTATGACCACCACCCACAAAACCGCACCGGTGGTAACCACACCTATGGTAAGCGCAGTGGCGGTAATGTAGGCAGTATTATAATTACTATAATTAAATACTCTTAGTAATTACTATATCAAATACTATAAATAAACCATCTGAAAAAGAAAAAAGGGCGGCGCAGAAAATTTGCCATACAACAACCTCTCTTTTTCAGAAGGCTTGCAGAATGAAAGGGTTACACAATGAAAATGGAATATGTGAATGTAAACGGCTATCTGATTCCAAAGTTGGAAAACGGTCCAATCGCAGACAACACCATTGGAAAATACGGCATGATGCGGGCGCGATACCTCGATGAGCATCGACCAATGGAACGCGACCAGATGTTGTTGGATGGAACGCTGGCACAGCACCTCACGGACATCGACTGCGAGGCACATCGTCAAGTTGAAAGTCTTACCAAAGTGTTGGCAACAGAAGCCAAAATCAACGAAGAAATGAAACGCTGTAACCCGCTGGAATGGGCCGCAGCTATGCAAGGTTTGCAAGCACAGGCCGAAGAAATTGTGTGTGCTGAACTGATTTACGCAGAGGAAAACACGGGCGATTCACTCTCTTTACCGGGAAAGTGATAGTGTTCCCGGACAGTGCGGCAAGCACGTCATTATGCTGTCATGCCAGCATAACGACCGCTTGTTAGGGGCAAGCCCCTAAGACCCTGATAGGAGAAAGCAAATGTTAAAACGTCAAAAACAAGTAACGGTACGATTCACCGAAGAAGAATACCGCCAACTGAAAAACAAATGTGATACAGCGGGCATGAAAATGGAGCCGTTTCTCCGAGCGTTGGTTAGTGGCTGTACAATACGCGAACGCCCGCCGGATAGCTATAAAGCCTTGGCGGCGCAGGTGGCGGCAATCGGAAACAATTTGAACCAGCTGACGCGGTTGGCCAACAGCACCAGCAAAATCGAAAACGCCCAGCTTGCTGAGGCAAACCGACTAATGCAGCGCATCTGGCAGCTTGTGCGGGAGGGTCAGTAATGGCAATCACAAAGATTTTGCCGGTGCGCGGGCAGTTGAAAGGCTGCTTGGATTACGCCGCCAATCCGCAAAAGACGGAGTATCTGAACACCGCAGATATGCAGCGGCTGATGAACTACACGCAGAACGGCGATAAAACCGAGCACCAGCTCTATGTTTCCGGCTTTAACTGCGACCCGCAAAACGCCTATTATCTTATGCAGGCAACAAAGCGGCGTTGGGGCAAGCCGTTGGACAGCGGCAATGTGGGTTACCATATTATTCAGAGTTTTAAGCCCGGCGAGGCCACACCCGATCAGGTACACGAAATCGGATGCGAATTTGCCCGCCGATTTCTAGCTGACCGCTTTGAATGCACGGTCAGTACCCACTTGGACAAGGGGCATCTGCACAATCACATTGTGGTAAATTCGGTGTCCTTTATGGACGGGCGAATGTTCCGCAACGATTTTGCAACCTACTACAAAGGTATTCGGGCAGTTTCCGATGAATTGTGTCGGGAAAACCGGCTGTCAGTCGTTGAAACAGACGGACACGGGAAATCCTATGGCGAATGGAAGCAGGAAAAGCAGGGCGCACCCACGCTGCGTGGCATGGTAAAGGCAGATGTGGAAATAGCAATGACCACCGCAGATAGCTTTGCCGGATTTATTGTGGAGTTGCAGAAAATGGGGTATGCGGTGAAATACGGCCCGCAGGTGGCGCATATCACGGTACGACATAAGGACGCGAAAAAGAATGTCAGGCTGGATCGACTAGACGCACACTACAGCGAGGCGGCACTGCGGGATTATTTTGAAAAGCTGCGAGAACTGCCGTCGGAATGGCGGCGGGAATACAAGCAGCAGACAGCGCCGGAGTCGCCGCGCTGGCAGCCTAAAGCGGCTTACAAGCCGATACAGAGCCGCGCCCGATACCGTGGTCACCTTCCCGCAAAATGCGGCAAAATCACCGGCTTTATGGCCTGCTACTATCATTACTGTGCACTGCTGCGAAAAGCATACCGCGGGAAAGTGAGCAGACGCAGCTACTACCTGCTGCGGGAGGATTTTATCAAATTCAACCGCTATCGGCAGCAGTGTGACCTTTTGTGGGAACGGCAAATCACAACGCTTGATGAACTGCTGGCTCACAAAGAAAATCTGCAAGCTGAATATGACAGCCTTACGGCGCAGCGTAAGGTGTTGTACCGGGTAAAGAATATCCCAGGTCACCATGAGCGTTCCGGGCAAATACAGACGCTCACAGCCCGCATCAGAGCATTGCGGCGGGATATAGGTATATGTACCAATATAGAAGCCGACTGCGAGAGCGTGACGGATAAGGTGGTAAAGGTAAGGCAGATGGAGCAGATACGGGGCACGGAACGCTCCGAAGTCGGTGAAGTGGACTCCCATTATGAACTGATTTAACTTGCCGGTAATTTGCTCGAAGTTATACAATCACTACATTCTCCAAGTAAATTTACTTGAAAATGGCGATTATACGGAAATTGCTTGCGTCTGTAAACATAGTTGGAGACAGCCTTTAACTTGCCGGTAACTTGCTGCGTATGCAGCCACAACAAATAGTCTGTATACTCTAAAAGGGACTGTCACAAGCAGTCCCTTTTAGATTCTGAGTATTAGTTTTTCAGCGTTCCAATCGGAAACAACATATACACCATCGAGGCGCTGATAGGCGTAATCACCGATTCCTGTTAAAACCATCAGGAACGATGGATTGTTATATACGTAGAGTCAAAAGAATTTTGTGGCAACTGGGAAGTTGGCTGAAAATCAGGTGGGAAATTGGCGCCTCCGGGAGGTACCATAGTCTGATTTGACTTGCCGGCAACTTGCTACAAATGCCATATGGCACCGCAAAAAAGTATGTACCATACAACAATCATGCAGCAATCGCATTTGCATTCACGCGCTCTATCGCCTTACGAATTCCTGCCCATACAGACAAATCGGTAAAAACTTCCACAATGCTGCCGTGGTCGGTAAACGGAGCTTCCTGCAAGACGGACAAATCTTTCATCATACCGTTATGAACGATGTACTCTACAATCTGGTTCACAAAATAAATCTGTCTGCTGTCGAGACTGGTATCGTTCAAATACTGTGCAAAAGCCTCTTTTGCAGCGTTCATCTCAAGGCCGACAATCTCCCGCACAAACTCGCCCAAGGGTTTTTGACCGTACTCGGCTTCGTAGTCCTGCTTTGTGCCGATCTCGTTCCACAGAATTTCTTCCAGCGCCTTTACATCCTCGCTATTCAGTGGAATATTACCTTTCAGTTTGGCAATGACGGCGTTGTCCGTATGCTGCCGCACATAAAATTCTGCCTTGGCCTTGTAATTTTTCAAGTCATCGTTTTCCAACTCGGACTCGTTCCAATCTTCGGACAGAATTGCGTCATCGAAATTGGTATCATAGCGAACTTTTACGATAGGAATATACTTGATAAGGTCGCGGAGGTTTTCGCGGATATGCTCAAATTCGTTAATCCCGGCTGTTTCCAAATAATCCGTGTGCAAAATCTTATTGAGAAGATCAGATTGTGCCATGATTTCCGGAATGTTTGCAACAGATGCAACGGCAGCAACCTTTTTCATCAAGTCGCTGCGCGCTTTACCGTACTTTTTCCCGACAAGGTAGGCAAGCTCTATACCGTACATCAGGGCATCAAACCGCAGTGCCTTGGGGTCGTCCTCTTCGGGGGTAATCAACGGCGCCAATTCCTGCCCCATCAGCAGGGTGTCCTCGTAGGTCAACGCCGCATAATTGTCTGCGTTTGCGTACAGCTCTACATATTTAAGATGTTGGCGCACAGCAAAGTTGTCCTTATTCAACTCCTGTACTTTGCGCACCATATCATCCACAAGTGCCTTGCGGAACGCAATCAAATCGGTGGTCTGATATGCCAAATCTTGCAACTTAAAAGCAATCTGCGCTTTCAAGTGGAAAATCGCCCCTTGCAGCGCAATCATGTTAGCAGTGGGTTTCCCCTTGCTCATGCGGAAAAACTCAAAGTTCCCGCAGAAGTCAAAGATATAAAATTTGTCTTTGTCCTTGCCGTCCAACAGAGTAGGGCAAAGGCGTGTACCGCGGCCAATCATCTGCCAGAACTTTGCCTTGCTCATGACTTTCTTGAAAAACACAAGGTTCAGCACTTCGGGCACATCGATACCTGTGTCCAGCATATCTACGGAAATTGCAATCTGGGGCAGCTTTTTCGGGTCAGAGAATTCATCAATCGCGCTTTGGGCATAGGTCATATAGTTGTCAATGACCTTGGCAAAGCCGGGCAAATGGGGGTATTCTTTATTGAATATCTCCAATATTTTTTCGGCATGGGAGTGGTTCTTTGCGAAGATGATTGTCTTTCCCAACTTGTTACCGTAGTCGATTTTGATGCCCTTGGTCATCAGGGTATCCAGCACTTTGCGGATCGTATCTTCGTTAAAAATCCACTCGTTCAGTGCAGATGAGCCGATACGTTCCGGCAAATCGCCGTTTTCATCTTCAAAAGTATCCTCGTAGGCCTGCTTGTCCTCGTCTGACAGGTCATCGTACACAATACCCTGCTCGATGAACTTCAACTTTGTTTCAACGGACAAAAAATCTACGAGATATCCGTCCTTAACGGCTTGCGCCAGCTCGTAGCCGTAGGTGGGAACACCGTTTTCCAATTCAAAAATTTCATAGGTGTTCTTGTCGATTTCATCCTTGGGCGTTGCGGTCAAGCCGACCAACGGCGCGTCAAAGTAGTTGAAGATGTCCTTGTACTTGTTGTAAACCGAGCGATGTGCCTCATCGCAGATGACCAAGTCAAAGTGTCCGCAGGTAAACAGCTTGCCGTTCTCATCCTGTACGCTGTCAATGACATTGTACATGGTTTGATAGGTGGAAAACACACAATGCGCCGTGTAGTTGTCCTTTTCTTCGCAGAGGTTCGTAACGGATAAGTCCGGCAGCAGGTTCACAAAGCTGCGCTTTGCTTGCGTGACAAGGCTGTTGCGGTCCGCCAGAAACAGGATGTTTTTCACCCAGCCATGTTGCAGCAGCACATCGCACAGGGCAATCACCGTGCGTGTTTTGCCGGAGCCGGTAGCCATGACCAGCAGCGCCTTGCGGCGGTTGCGGGTAAAAGCATCACAGGTCGCTTTGATAGCGCCCTCTTGGTAATAACGTCCGGCAATACTGCGGTTTACCATCACATTCCGCAGGCTGGTACGCATGGATTGCAGGTTGAACAGCTTTTCCAAATCGCGTTTGGAATAAATGGCAGCGCACTTGCGTTCGGGGTAAATCGTGTCGGTAATGCGCGTTTCAAAGCCGTTTGTCAAAAAGATGACCGGGCGGCGGTGATACTTCTTTTCCAGCAGATCGGCATACAATTTTGCCTGCTGGCGACCTTTTGCCACATCCACACAGGTGCGCTTGGCTTCTACCACAGCCAAAGGACGACCATCGTCGCCGTAAAGCACATAATCGGCATAGCCTACCTCGGATTTGTTGGGCATACCGGGCAGTTCCACCTCATTCTGCCAGTCTTTGCCTTCGGTCCAGCCTGCATCGGCGAGCATGGTATCAATGTACAGCTTGCGGGTCTTATACTCGGACAAATCAAGCGGTTTGGGGACATAGGTCTGCTGCTGCTCGGCACGGCGGGCGGTGAGTTCCTCTTTCAGTGCGGCGTTTTCTGCCATAAGGGCGGCAAGGTCAATGTCCTTTTCTTCGTCAGGCTGCGCTGCGGGGGCTTCGGCGGGCTGCTCCAGCAGGGTGCGGTCAAAGTGTCCGGCAGTATAGTTTTCCCCATAGCAATACGCCACAAAATCAAGGAAAATGTACAGGTTTTCAAGGCAGAGTCCGGCCTGTTCCTCGGTGACTTTTTTGCCGCTGTGGGCAGCATTGTTCCCCATACGGCGGATAAAATCCATGCGCCGCCAGATGTCCGTGCCGACAATATCCCGGAAATCCTCAGTGTTCATCAGGCTGGCGAGGGTATCCTGATAGGGGAGGGCCAGCGCTTTATCTACGGAATACATCCACTTTACGGCAAATTCCATTGCACGGCGGCAATTCAGCACACAGGCCGAGGCGTCAATGTGCAGGATTTTTTCAGCCGAAACAGCAACAGGCGCAAAAGTGCTAAATTTTGGCGTAGTCAGCAGAAAATCAAAATTCGTCATAGGAATCCCTCCTATAAGTTATTTCTTATCCTTAATAAAATTGTATATGCCAACTAACATCGAACCAACAAAACCAGAACATCCAACGTTCCAAAACCTATCAACCCAAATGTTTGTCCCAGCTTTATGGTCGGCATAAGCGGCCGCAAAATAGAGCACGCAAAATACTACAACTAAAATAACAAGAGTGATTATGTTTCGTTTATTGACATATTTTTTTATTTCTTTCCATGAATTTTGACGCATATGTTTTTTGTAGCTTTTATATGCCTCACTTTCGCACATATGTTCACGTATGCCCTCGATATTGCTTTTCCAATCTGCGGTCAAATAGTTTCTGGTTTGCTCATCTATTTCGATTCCTAATTCAGAAATTTTTCAACATGGCCAGATGTGGTGGAACTTGTGCGAGCAACTTGTGTTGTTAAATAGTCAAAGGAAAGAGAAACAAATGTTGTTCCCACTTTCAAAGCAATAATTTCCTCTGTTATGTTGTGCAGTGACACAAGGAGATGTCCACAAAATCCTGGGCCAAGCATAGTACCGATATGTCCGATACCCTTGGCGACAAGACCCACCTTAGAATGAAGTGCACCACCAATGTAATTAGCAACACCAATAACTTCAGATGTTTCTATCAATGTAGTTGTGTGAGGTAGCAAAATGATGTACTTATCAGCTTTTCCGTGGTTTCGGTTGACATAAAATTCGCATTTTGACCCCCGACGGAATGATAGAGTCTTTTTTTTCGCGGGAATATCTTTGAGTCCAAACGATTCACCACCATACCAATACACCGTCGCGCTTGACTGCGTCCATGCATTCTCACTCACAGTAAGATTAATTGAATTCTCCTTAAAGTTGTCTCGAATGACAGGAACAATATTTATTCCTTTGCCAAGTTCTTTTTCTATGTCGCGTTTACTTAACATTTTATACTCCTCTCAAAAATATTATTTCTATAAAAAATCGGGTATCTTATACACAATGCATTTCCTGACGGTACTTGCAATTTTGATTTGTCGGTTTGGTTGACGAATTTCTCGAATTGGTTTTGTTCTTCAATGGTGGGCAGCGGAACTACAATTTTCTTAATTTCTGAAAGATTCAATGTTTTTTGCGCAATTCCTTTTACTTTTTCCTCTATTTGACGTTGCCCATCTGGAGCTAGCAAAGCGCTATGCAAATAAAAGCTGTTTACCATGTTGTGCCGTGGCTTTAAGTAGGCAATATGTCGCTGAAACAAAAACTTTCTATCTTCTGTTACAACTGCCGGATGTCCATATGAACCAACTGTTGAAAGAAGTAAATCACCAATTTCTATGGGAGTCCGCTTATATAGTTCTGCATATGTATCTTCGCTTATGAATTTTTCGGCATTATAGGTTACTACATTGCCGACAAGGTTAGATACGAAAATAAAAGGTATACCGCTTTCCTGAAACCTAGGAGGCTGATGAGTTCCATCAGTAATAATTGAGCACAATTCATTCATTGAAACCCTGCTCTTGCAATCCCCAAACATTTCGACAAATCGAGCTTTGACGAGTTCATCCAGCTTTTGGAGTTGCTGTTGGCGAACTTTTATAAACGTTTCTACTTTTTGCAATGAAGCAACAATTTCTTTTTGTCTTTCCATCGCGTCGAGGTTGAATTGTTCTGCTTTGTAGTCTTTGAAATATATATGCGGAATCGTTGCCCCGGTGAAATACTTTTCTAAGTGCATATATTGCACAACATAGTAAAGATATTCGGGTAGCACATTGCTTTTGGGCAACAGATATTGCATTGTGCCGATAACCGAGGATTTTGCGGGGTGAAGTGTTGTTCTTCCGATACCCGCACCGTCTTTAACTACTGCGACATAGGGCTTATCTTGGTGATAAAAATCAACATTTCCTAGATACCCCGCGGCACCATAGATTGGATACGCACCAGTTTTATTTATCACATCAGATTGCTTGAGGTTTGACGAACCCTTTTCACAAACATCTCCAAGCGTTACTCTCATAGTTTTTCTCCCACAAATCCGAAGTTGTATCAGGCGATAAACTTCTGGTGGGAGGCTTTGACGTTGGTTTGGTTGACCATGGCATACTGCATAGTGGTATCAATTTGCGAATGACCGAGGATTTTTTGCACCTGTTCAATCGGCATACCTTTATCTATGGCGCGGGTTGCCATCGTGCGGCGGAATTTATGCGGGTGAATTTTTACCAAATTGACGCTGCGCCCCAGTTCCCGCAGACGAACCTCCACGCCGCTGATTTTTAGGCGGTCATGTGGTGCGTCCAAAGTAACAAACAGGGCGGGGTTGCGGTCCGTGCGGTGCTTTAGATAATTTTGTAGGTGCAATTTTGCCTTTGCATCGAAATATACGCGGCGTTCTTTATCACCCTTGCCAAATACCACACACTCGCGGGCTTCAAAATTCACATCGTCAATGTTCAGATTTACCAATTCACCAACACGGATGCCTGTGGAATACAGCAGGTCGATCATCGCCAAATCACGCGCACAGGCGCAATGGTCGCGCAGTTGCTCAATGGCTTCGTCCGAGATCGTTTCTTTAACCTGTTGTTTTGTCTTGATTTTGTGGATTCGCCGCATAGGGCTTTTGAGGATATAATCCTCTTCTTCCAGCCATGAGAAAAAGCTGGAAATGTTACGGCGAATATTATCCACAGTCACCTTGCCACAGCCGTTGATTTGCTGATACCCCGAAAGATAACTGCGAATTTCTTCCGTGCATATTTTTCGGATGGGCGTGGTAATACTTTGCAGCATTCGTTCCACCGTAACACGGTAATATTGCAGCGTTCTTTCAGAGCAACCTTCAATTTTCTTGGCATCCAGAAACATTTGCAGATATTCTGCGTTGGAAATTTCCGCTTTTTGCGGTTTGTTTTCTGCCAGATTTTTCAGCAGCACTTCTTGCAGCTTTTTCATCTGGGCAATGCTCAAATATTCCGCCATTTCGTTGAGAATTGTGACAAGCTTTTCTTCCATGATGGTACACTCCTTTTCTGTGTACCATCGTCCTGCTCCGGCATAAGCCCGTATTTACTTATTTTAGCCGAAATATTGCTGCATCAAGCTGTCAAACAAAAGCTGCGCTTCGTCCAAGGACTTCTGTACGGCAACTTTTGATTTGTCGGTCTGTTCGACGAAGGCATAATAACTATGCTGAACTTCAATAGGTGGCTTAATGATTTGGAATTTTGATACAATAGGAACGTTCAAGTTAGGCATTGTCTGGCCAACCGCCATATCTTCAATGGCCTTCTTGAATGACGGAAAAGATATTATCTTTTGAATGTAATCAGCCGTAACATCTCCCTTTGTTCTTATCAGCAAGCTACCAGTACCGCATAAATAGCCATCGCAGGGAACAACTGCACATCTACCCATTTCGCCTCGTCTACCCATTACAACATCGCCTGCTTTCAGGTGATATGCTGATAATTCCTCGTATTTTTCACGAGACACAGTCAGTTCACTATCTGGTGCAATTTTTCCGTCAATAATATGTGACGGATTCAGCAAGGCGTATCCGCCCTCAATGTAGTCTCCCTTATGCAATAACGAACCAAATGGGCCGATTTTGATATCTGCCAATTCAGACAAGTCTACCTTATCAAACCCGTGCGGATTAGAAATCGGGTCGCCAAACAGTTCGACAAATCGAGCTTTGATAAGCTCGTCCAGCTTTTGAAGTTGATTTTTGCGCAATCGAATAATTTCCGATACACGTTCTAAAGCATCAACAGCAGCTAACTGTTGACTAATTTCTGGCACATTGATTTCGATGTCGGATACAATCTTTTTAGATATTTCTTTGAAAGTCGCACCACGACCAAGTGAATTGAGATATGCGGTGTTCCCTTTTAGAAACCAATATAAATATCGATTGTTTATCCTGTCCGAACAGATAAGATTTTTGAATCCTTGGTTACAATACATCTCACAACCCGCAATAGCAACTTTTCCAATTGGCGCTCTCGATGAAAGGATAACAGTTCCAGAGGGGAAAGATGAAAGACCTGTTTTTTTGACTCCAAGCTCAGTTAATTTTCGTGCGCTATCAGTGATAATATATGATTCATCATCTATTTCGGCCGGGGTAATCCATTTCAAATTTCCATCCCAGTATTCTGCAATACCCGTCTTGGGAGTGCTACCTGATACGATTTCACATATCTCGCCAAGTTTGTATTTAGCCATTGTTTTTCTCCCACAAATCCGAAGTTGTATCCGCCATCACAGCAGAGTTATTCCTTATCATCTTCATCTTTCACAACGCCCTCAATCATCCCGGCAACAGCCTGCCCCAGCAGCATTGTGCTTGCGTTTTCTGCCGTAACCACCGGGCGACCGGTCTGTGCTTCAATTTCTTTTCGGGCGTTGCCGGCTACCGTGCCGCCCTGCTTTGCCACAGTGCGGTTTTCTTCCAGCCCTTGCGGATTCTGAGCCTTGGTGAGTTCTGTTGTGGTGGCTTCCGCCAACATATTCAGCGCCAGCTCCAACGTACTCATATTGTCGCGCAGATTTTCCTTTTTCAACCCTTTCAGGTTCTTGTACTGCCGTGTATTCAGCCCGGACCACGCCTTTGTGACTTCATCCGTCAAAATGGCGTACTCCTGCCCCTTTTGCACCCCGTGTGCGCTCCACGCATCGGTCAACTCCTTGCGGGCGCGGATGGTTTGCAGGCGCTGGTTGATCCACTCCGGCGGGTAGCCTTTCTGTGCGTAGGTGTCCAGCGCACGTTCAATGGTAAGCTCCGGGTCGATGATTTCCTCAATGCGCTCACGCCCGACCATGGCCAGCCACATTTTGAACGGTTCGGCCTTTTTGGACGGGATGGACTGGATGATGCGCAGCAACTGCTCGGTATTCGCTACATCCGTAAGGCGGCGCTTGCCATCGGCGGCTTTCATTTTCAACTGGTGACAATTTGTCACCAGTTCATTTCCTTCTTCTTTCAAGCGCTGCTTCAGCTTGTTCCAGTATTTTCTGCCGGTCTTGTAGTCGGGGCTTTCTGTCAATGCAACCACGACATCCACCACCGAAAAATACCATTCTTCTTTTTCCTCATCCCAAGCGGTGCGGATGGTCTGATCTTCAAACATTTGCAGCTTGTCGTTTTCCGTCATGGTGCGCTCCTTATTTCAGCATCTGCTCCAGTTCGTCCATTGCCGTGTTGACCTCTTTCTCCAAGCGGCGCAGCTCTGCCATGATCTCACTTGTCGGCGGGTACTCCACAGGCTTGTACTCGGTCTTTTTGTATTTGTTGATAGACAGGTCGTAGCCGTTATCCACAATTTCCTGCTTGGGAACAAAGAACGATTTTTCCGTGCGGGCGCGGTCTTTCTCGGCGTCCGGATTTTTGAAGCGCGCAATAATGTCGGGAATGTCGTTCTCCTGCACGGGGCTGCGCTTGTCGTCCAGCGAAAGACCGTCGGCCTGCATATCGTAGAACCACACGTTATCCGTGCCGCCATGCCCGGTCTTGGTGAAAATCAAAATGGCGGTGGAAACACCGGCATAGGGCTTGAACACGCCGGACGGCATCGAGATAACTGCCTCCAGACGGTTGCCGTCCACCAGTTCTTTACGAATTGCCTTGTGCGCGGTGGACGAGCCGAACAGCACACCATCGGGAACAATGCAGGCGCAGCGCCCGCCGATTTTCAGCATACGCAGGAACAGCGCAAGGAAAAGCAGTTCGGTTTTCTTGGTCTTGCAGACCTTCAGCAGGTCGGCGGATACGGTGTCCGCGTCCAGACTGCCCTTGAACGGCGGATTGGCAAGAATCAGCGAGTACTTTTCTTTGTCCGGGTTCTGATCGCTCAGGCTGTCACGGTACTCAATGTAGGGGTTATCGATGCCGTGGGTCATCATGTTCATGGCGCCGATGCGCAGCATGGTGCGGTCCAT